>ERZ1023476.48-NODE-48-length-8062-cov-3.423130_pt1 | contig 8062 bp, 10 predicted proteins | sample MGYA00380534_ERZ1023476 | MGnify/ENA primary metagenome ERZ1023476 (study PRJEB33173, sample SAMEA4830400) | metagenome | study: EMG produced TPA metagenomics assembly of the PRJEB25223 data set... | reverse complement strand
GCTTTGGCTTTGGCTTGACCTAACTCTTGCTCAACATTTTGTTCGGCAGAAGCCAATTCAGCTTTGGCTTTTTCGGCTGCATTAAGACCATCGGCGATTTTTTTCTGACGCTCGTTGATGACGGCCATAAAAGGCGGCCACACAAATTTCATGCAGAAAATCACGAATATTGCAAACGCAATGGATTGACCGATTAGGGTTAAATTAATATTCACGTGATCACCTCATCGTTAATGTTATCAGTTGGTTGACCGCCAAGAGTAAGCGAAAGCCAAATTTTTAATATCGCACAACGTATCAACGGTCAATGCTTACGACTGATGAAAGCCATTAACCTGCTAGAGGATTAGCGAATAATAATAACATGGCAATACCCACACCAATCATCGGCACAGCATCAAGAAGACCTGCCACGATGAACATACGAGTTTGCAGTTGTGAGCCAAGCTCTGGCTGACGAGCCACACTCTCTAGGAATTTACCGCCCAAAAGAGCAAAGCCAATGCCAGTTGCCAATGCACCAGCACCGATTAGGATTGCTACTGCTAAAACCGTCTGACCGTTTAATGTCGCTAATACTGGATCCATTGATGTATCCTCATTTACCTATTGATGAAAAAATCTAACAAACGAATTAATGTTCAGTCTGTGATGCCAATGATAAATAGATTATCGTAAGCATCATAAAAATGAACGCCTGAAGGGTAATAACTAAAATATGGAAGATTGCCCATGGCACAGACAGTGTCCACTGTATCCAAAATGGCATTAAAGCAATCAAGATAAAGATAAGCTCACCTGCATACATGTTACCAAATAAACGCAAGCCTAACGATACGGGTTTTGCCAATAAAGTCACAAATTCTAAAATGAAGTTAACAGGAATTAAAACCAGTTTGGCGATGGGGTTATTGGCACTAAATGGGTGCATGGTCAGCTCAGCAATAAACCCACCAAATCCCTTTTCTTTAATACTATAGATGATGATTAACGCAAACACCGAAAACGACATGCCCAAAGTGATGTTAGGGTCGGTGCTAGGCACAATTTTCATGTACACATGATGTGGGTCATGCCCCATTGCTGCACCAATTTGTTGTGCCAAATAAGGGATATAATCCACAGGGATTAAATCCATCAAGTTCATCAAAAAAACCCACACAAAGATGGTCAATGACAGTGGGGCAATCATCTTAGATGTGCCGTTATAGGAGTCTTTAACATTATTATCAACAAAATCCACAATCAATTCAATAAAGGCCTGCAATTTACCTGGAACGCCTGATGTGGCTTTTTTGGCAACCATATAAAATAGGCCACAAAAAATTATTCCCAGTCCGATTGACCAAAGCATTGAATCCAAATGAATGGCAGTAAAGCCCATTTCTGAAGCTTCTTGAGCAGTTTCTGCCACTTTCCACCCTTGTTCTGGATGTCGTCCAAACGTCCAGTTGGTTAAGTGGTGAGAGATATAGTCTGAAGTGGTCATTTGTTCGGCTGCCATAAGGGTAACTTCTTATCTCAAATCAACTAAAATCACAATGTTAAAATCACAATGTTCGTCTGATGACTGTGTCAATATCATAAAATCAATATCATAAAGTTCGTAATGATATCCAGCTAAAGCCAATGTGCATTGCCATAAAACCGATAAACACTGCTAAGGCATTTAGGGGGGTTATGGTGATAAAAATCAGTGCAAAGCCCAGTAAGTAAATGGTCCATTTTGCCATTTCGCCCAAATACATATGATAAACGATGCGTTGGCGTGCCTGTGAGCCTGTGTGGCGAAAGGTAAAAATGGCAAATATCCAAGTACCCAAATAATTAAGTAACGCCCCAAGGGCAAAGCCTTTTGACCAAAGTAACACACCTGCCTGCTCTGACGATGCTTGTAATGGCTTAAGCATGCTTTCGCTCATCATGACCAAGATAATGGCAATAAACAACAGCCAACATTGGCGTTTTAATGCAATGATGATGTGTTTTTTGGAACATCGTTTGGCGACCTGAGATTTGGCGATTTGAGTCATCACCTTATCCTGCACACTCGTTTTTACATGGTCTTTTTGTCATGATATTGGCTTTTTACATTGGTTCTTATCACGACACTGGTTTTTGACGCTGTTTTTTGACATTCATTTTTTTGTCATACATTGTTAACCGAACCCATTATAGGTAGCTTAGTTACATTTGGCAAGTGTCTGTGTCTTTTTTTTATTCTTTTGTGATGCTCATTTAACTGTTCTTTTTAACTTAACGGCTGCTCTTTTAGCTGCTCTTTTAACAGTTATGTCCTTTTAACACAGTCATTGATTCCTTTGGCAATATTTTCCCATGCTTGCAAGAAGTTTTGGCTGTCGCTCATGTCTTCAATATGCACGCTGTGGTGGACAGGTTTTAATTTGTTGATAACGCCATCTTGTGGCGTACTTTGGCTAAGTAGGCACATTTGTTCGTTGGGTCGATGTTCGTTTAGCCAAATGTATTGGCTGGCTTTGATGGGGATTTCATGGTCGGTGGTCAGTGTGCCTGCCAGTTGTAAATTTAGGGCATCTTCGATGTATTGAAACGCATCATGATACGCCCAATAATTGGCGATTTGTTCACCATGATAGCGTTTTGCCAAGTCGTCCATCTCTTTGGCAAATTTTATGGCATTGGCTTGAAACTGTTCAGCGTATTGTGGGTTGGCTTGGCTGTGGGTGGATACCAGTACTTGTACAATGGCTTTGGCGTTGTTTGGGTCAAGCCAAATGTGCGGATCTTGTGTTGTGCCAATGTCTTTTGCTTGAACATCACGCAAGTTATGATGTACAAAGGCAGATGGCATGTCTAATAAAGAAATGGCTTTATCGCTATTTTTTAAGGTATTGGTTAGATTATGTTCAAGAGCATCGCCAAACCACACCACATATTGACTGTCTTGCACGGTTTTTTTATCTTCAGGGGTTAAACTGCCATGATGTCCGATGTTGCCTGGTTTAAGGAGCATGGTGGCTTGTACAGGTGTGCCTTCAGTAACGGCATTGCTTAACAAATAAAGCGGATAGTTACTGACTGTTACCAATGCCAAATCAGCAGGCTGAGGTGGGGCTAAGACCACGTTACTGATGGGGTGGTCATGGTCATGATGGTGGTCATGCTCGCCATGGTCATGGTCATGGTCATGATGGTGGTCATGATGATCATGACCATGACCATCATGGTTGTGGTTGTGCTGGTCGGTTTGGGTCTGCTCTGTTTGGGCTGTGGTGGTCTTTTGGCAACCTGTCAAAAACAGTCCGCTTGCCATTAAGATACTGGATAAGACAGCGCCAGACAAGGTAAGGTTAGAGTGGAATAAAGACATAGATGACCTTAATATTTTGGACATTTTGTTTTTTACATGAATAATCAGCAAATGGTCGATGGATAAGATAAATTGTTATACTATAACAGTTATATTAGAATAGCATTTTCGGTTATACTGTTTCAATCATTAATTTTTTTAGTCATTCATTTTTTTAGTCATTCTCTGATGGCTTAACGGCATACTATGAATTCACCCCCTTCTTCATCTGTCCATACTGATACCGCCACCGATGTCATGTCTGATATGGCTCATAACTGTTTATCGGTGAGTGTGGCGACAGATTTTGATGTTAAACAAAAAATAGCAGAAGCCAAAGAGTCCTGCCAACAGCAGGGTTTACGCTTCACTGCCCAACGTAAGCAGATATATCGCCATATCTTAGAAGCCACTACCCCACTTGGGGCATATGACATCTTGGCACTGATGCAACAGCAACACAACGAGTCCATGATGACGCAAAGTAAAAGTAAGAGTAAAAAATCGGTTGCTCCGCCCACGGTGTATCGTGGCTTGGAGTTTTTGTTAAAGGCAGGATTCATTCATCAGCTTATCTCTATTAATGCTTTTGTGCCGTGCTGTCATCCAAGACAGCCACATTTGGCGGTGTTTTTGATGTGCAAGCAATGTGGGCGAGTACAAGAATATGGTCATGCGACGTTAAGAGCATTTATAGAACAGACCAAAGACGCTACTGGATTTTCGCCACATCGCAGTGTGTTTGAAATAAGTGGGTTGTGTCATCAATGTCATTGTTAACTTTATCAAATGTGGGTTATTCCGTTGGTAATTTGCCCCGTTTTTCAAAACAGAACCGTTTATCAACACAGCACTTAACGCAAGACTGGTTGGTCTTCGGTGTGAACATGAGCATTGATGAGTATGAAGTCATCAGCTTAATTGGTCCAAATGGGGCAGGTAAGTCAACCTTGGTTAAGCTCATTTTGGGTCTATTAACACCAACCACAGGACAGATTGATAAAGCATCAGGTTTACAACTTGGCTATGTGCCACAAAAATTCTCAGTAGAACAGATTTTACCTTTACGAGTTAAAGACCTGCTACAGCAAGCCAACAAAAACCGCTTAAACCAAAATCAACGTCAGCAGTTATTGACCGCTTTAACCATTACGCCTTTATTAACTCAGCAGTTAAGCCATTTATCTGGCGGTGAGATGCAGCGTGTGTTACTTGCCAGAGCGTTACTTGAAAAACCTGATTTATTGATACTTGATGAGCCGATGCAGGGGTTAGACCCAGAGACGGAAAGTGATTTGTATCAGTTTATTGACCATTTGCCTGATTTTTTGCGTTGTGCCATGTTGGTGGTGTCGCATGATTTGCATTGGGTGATGCAAGGCAGTCGTCATGTCATTTGTCTTAATAAGCACATCTGTTGCCAAGGACAACCTGCTGACATTGGCATGACTGATGAATTTAAACAGTTGTTTGGACATCAATATCAACAGCCTTATATCCATAAGCCACATCATTGTGAACATGACCCACAACATGACCTGCAAGATATGCTGGCAAAGAGCATGCTAATAACGGATAAGACGGATAAGACGGATAAAATGGTGGTCAAGTCATGATGACTCTGCTAAATACTTGGCTAAATATTTGGTTACCCATCATTGCACCTGCTTGGATAGCAGGCAGTATATTGGCATTATTATCTGCCCCATTGGGCTGTTTGGTGTTATGGCGACGCATGCTTTGGCACATGGTACGTTACTGGGGGTGGGATTGTCTTTGTGGTGGCAATTTCCCCCAAGCATTGGCATGATTGGGGTCAGTGCCTTAGTGGTGCTCATATTGACTTGGCTAGATGATGAACGTCTGCCTGAAGATGCCACATTGGCGGTGGTGGCGGTGAGTTTGCTGTCACTTGGGTTGGTGTTGTTAACCCAACTGACGCATCAACAGGCAAATGTGTTGGGTTATTTGTTTGGTAATTTATTGGAGACCGATTGGCAGGATTTGCCGTTATTGGCGGTTGGCATTGCGGTGGGCGTGGGGCTATTGATGGTGATTTGGCAGGCACAAATCAAACTTGCCACTCATCAGGCGTTGGCTCAACTACAAGGCATACAGCCAAAACGCCAGCGATTATTTTTTATGGGGGTGTTGGCAGGATTCTGTGCCCTTGCGTTGCCAGCAGTAGGCAGTTTGCTGATTAGTGGGCTGTTGGTATTGCCTGCGTTGACGGCTCGTTTGTGGTCATCTTCACCCAAAGGCATGTTAATTGGTGCTTGTGTCTTGGCTCAAGTGGCGGTAACGCTTGGGGTTTGGGGCAGTGTTTGGCTAAATTTACAGACGGGTTTGTCCATTGTGTTGGTATTGGCATTGGGATTCTTTGTCAGTTTTGTGGTTGCTAAAATTTACCAAAGTTAGGCTGACTGGCTGATTTGCTCAAAAATTCATATGACATGGCGTATCCATCAACTTTTTTTTGGAATATTTGCCATTTTTTTTGCTAAAATTGTCTCATTGCTTTTTTTGATTCTCTTTGGCTTTCTCCTTGTTCTTTTTGTTCTCTCGGATTTACCGTCATGAACCCCACCTATCCACCTACCTTTCTTCTCCCATCTCCTGTTCACCCACCCAATGCCGATGCTGTCAGCCAAGGTAAATATACCGATGCAACCTGTCATATTAACAGTTTAAATATCTTACATCTGACGGATTTACATTTATTTACTGATGAAGAGCATATCGAAAGCGTGGCAGTCAATCAAAGTTTTGAAAAATGTCTTACCCATGCCTTAACGGACGATGTGCGGTGTGATTTGATTTTGGTAACTGGTGATTTGGTCTCTGAAATGAACACCGCCATTTATGACCGTTTGTTTGCCAGATTGGCAATGACTGGCATTCCTTTTGCCTGCATTGCTGGTAATCATGATGTTACTGAAGAGATTGGGCATCATCTGCCTTTTGAGCAACGCACTTTTAAGTCTCATGCCCCTGATACAAGACTGCTTAATCAGCATGTCATTGAATCAGAACATTGGCAACTGCTGTTGATTGACTCTAGCGTGGCAGGCAAAGTTGGCGGACAAATCACCGCACAAACCGCATCATGGGTGGATAAGCAACTGACAAATAATCGTAAATATGCCCTACTTGCCCTGCATCATCACATCAATACGGTATATTCAGATTGGATTGATCAACAAATCAGCCAAGGGGCAGAAAACCTTTGGCAAATACTGGGCAAACATGCCCATCTTCGTTGTGTGCTTAGCGGGCATGTTCATCAAGATTTGGCACATTTACGTGATGGTATTTTGACGTTAAGCACACCAGCAACCTGCTATCAATTTAAAACATTTAGCCAAGATTTTGCTTATGATTCCAATCAATCGGCAGGCTATCGTTGGCTGTTTTTGCATGATGATGGACAGATTAGTAGCCGTGTACAGCGAGTTGGCTAAAGTTCACATTCACAATCTTATCTGCCAATAATATCTGTCAACAATGTCTGTCAACAATATCTGTCAATCCAGCACCCACCTTAATGCAGCACCCACCTTAATGCAATTCGACTTGTATTTTATGCAAATATCGGCTAGTATCGCCAGAATTTTTTGCCATTGGTTTTATTGGCATGTTGGTTTTATCAGTAAATTAACCGAACAGCCCAAAAGACACGGACAAAGAACATAACCAAAGCAATAAAACCAAAGCAATAAAACCAACTGGCATGTTCCTAACATCATGTTGACACTGCGTTAATGATATTTTGCCACCCCACATTCTCCCCACACACTGGACGATGGCTAGGAAAGTTAATATGGGACTTAATATAGGAAATTTAATATGAACTCAACCACTGCCCAAGATGTACAATTTTCTCCTTATCAACCCAGCGATGATGAAGAATACATGTCTGATAAGCAGTTGGCACACTTTCGCCAAATTCTGTTGAATTGGAAAAATCAACTCCTAGAAGAAGCAGAACGCACCAAAACTTATATCCATGACGAATCCAATGCCCTGCCTGACATCAATGACCGTGCCACACAAGAAGAAGAGTTTGCCTTGGCTTTGCGTACTCGTGACCGTGAGCGAAGACTGGTACATAAAATAGAAAAATCACTCAGTGAGATTGACAGCGGTGATTATGGTTTTTGTGAAACTTGTGGCGTTGAGATTGGTCTGCGTCGTTTAGAAGCTCGCCCCACTGCCACCCAATGTATTGATTGTAAATCTTTGTCAGAAATCAAAGAACGCCAAGCTTTAGGGCATGCTTAGTCATGTTTAGCCACCGTCTGTTTAATCACCATATGCTTAATCATTAAAGTGGTGTGTCATGACACGCCCCATAGGTCGCTTCGCTCCATCACCCACAGGGCGGCTGCATTTGGGGTCATTGACCACCGCTGTCGCCAGCTATTGTCATATCAAATCTTTGGGCGGTGACTGGCGACTGCGGATAGAAGATGTGGATACTCAGCGTTGTGAGCCTGCTCACAGTCAATATATTATTGATGACTTGTGCCGACTGGGCTTATTGCCTGACGGTAACATCATCTATCAATCAAAACGTGGAGACATTTACCAAGAGTATATTGACACCCACCTTGCCAAACTGGTGTATGCTTGTGACTGCTCACGCAAACAATTAAGTCAATATCAGCACCAACAACCAAACAGCACCCACCTGTATCCACGCTTATGCCTGCATCAATCATTAGATAAAAC
>ERZ1023476.41-NODE-41-length-8627-cov-3.798880_pt1 | contig 8627 bp, 9 predicted proteins | sample MGYA00380534_ERZ1023476 | MGnify/ENA primary metagenome ERZ1023476 (study PRJEB33173, sample SAMEA4830400) | metagenome | study: EMG produced TPA metagenomics assembly of the PRJEB25223 data set... | reverse complement strand
CAAGCCTAAGGATGGGAAAATTGGGCTATACCAATAGTGTACAAGAGGATTTGGACATTCGCTATAATGACCTAGATGAATACATCAAAGGGCTACGCCGAGCGATTGGTACGTCTTTTACCGACTTTACGGATATTGGTGTGGACGATAAAGACGGTAATCCTGTGCAGATTAATGACCACATTTTACAGATTGAAAATGAATTTTATAGCCCCATCCGCCCCAAGCAGGTGACGCACTTTGGTGAGACACCGACCCAAGCCTTAGCATCTCGGGGCATCGCTTATGTTGAATTTCGTGCCATTGACCTAGACCCATACAGTGATATTGGTATTACAACTGCCACGGCTCGCTTTGTGGAGCTGTTGGCGTTATAGTGCTTGCTGTCGGACGCACCCACACTGTTGCCTGATGAAGAAAAACAGCTGTCGGTAAATATTGATAAAATGGTCAATGATGGGCGAGATACTCACACAACCATCATCACCTCCGATGGTAAGCAACCTTTGAGGGTATGGATAATGCAGACTCTTGAACAGATGCAATCCATCGCTGATGCTTTTGATGAGTATCACGGTGGTAACGACTACCGTTTGGCACTCTCACTCATGCAAGGCATGGCAATCAATCCCAACTTTACACCATCCGCTCAGGTCATATCTGACAGCCAAAGATTGGGCAGTACATGGCAATTGGGGCAAATGCTTGCCCAAAAACACCATAAATCCTTACTCACCCATGCTCTTAGCAACGAAGATGCGTTCTATTATGCCAATATTGCCATCCGCTCCTTTGCTGACCAACAGCAATTAGAGCGAGAAGAGACCCAAGATTTTTATGACTACTTACAAAAATACAGATAATATCATGCCAAAATATCCAACTTTTGGCACACTATGCACGTGCATATTTGCTTTATCAGTTGTGGCAACTCTTGTGGCGATTTTTTATTTTCAGCGTCATTTGGGGCTTGACCCATGCCCTTTGTGTATTTTTCAGCGAATGGGCGTGTGGATAATGGGGACATTTGCCTTTATTGGCATGCTCATAAATCCCAAACAGCTGTGGGGTAAACTCATTTTGTGGGTTGGCATGGTATTTGGTGCACTGTGGGGGCTTGGGGTGGCAGCTCGTCATGTGTGGTTGCAGCATTTGCCTGCCGATGAAGTGCCTGCCTGTGGCCCTGGGCTAAACTATTGGGTGGATACTTTACCGATTTTACAGGTATTTCAAGAAGTGCTAAAAGGTTCGGGTGAATGTGCTCTGATGGACTGGCAAATGGCAGGATTTGGCATACCTCATCTGACTTTGGCGATGTTTGTGGTATTTTTGGTGATGTTGAGTTTTGGGCTTTTTGGGATATTAAAAAAACAGATATGAGCAACAGCGAATAAATTTTTGTGTAAATAAAACCGTCATTTGCCAAAATTTGCTATAATCTGCCAAATCATCCCAGTTATATCATCATTAAGGCAACATCATGCACATTCATTTTTTGGGTATTTGTGGCACATTTATGGGGTCGCTTGCCCTGTTGGCACGTTCGCTTGGGCATACTATTACAGGTTCGGACAGTGCCATTTATCCGCCCATGAGTACACAGTTGCAGCAAGCAGGCGTTGAGATATTAGAGGGGTACAAATCCGCTCATTTAGATCCTGTCCCTGATTTGGTGGTGGTTGGCAACGTTTGTAAACGTGGCATGGAGGCGGTAGAGTATATGCTTGACAAGGGGATTCGCTACACATCCGCCCCACAGTTTTTATCAGAGCATCTCCTACAAGAACGCCATGTTTTGGCAGTGGCAGGCACGCATGGCAAGACCACAACCACAACCATGCTGGCTTGGATTTTGCAGTATGCAGGGATTGACACAGGTTTTTTAATCGGTGGTGTGCCCCTTGTCAATACTGATGATGAGCGATTGCAGTCAGTCTTTGCCCACAGTTCGTATTTGGGGCAGGACTATTTTGTGATTGAAGCGGATGAGTATGACAGTGCTTTTTTTGATAAACGTTCAAAATTTGTGCATTATCGCCCCACAACCGTCATTTTAAACAACTTAGAATACGATCACGCCGACATTTTCCCCAATTTAAAAGCAATCCAAACCCAATTTCACCACATGATTCGCATGATACCCCCAAGCGGTCAAATCATCATGCCAAAAGACATAAAAAGCCTAGAAGATACCCTAGATATGGGCGTATGGACACCAGTATGGCGAACAGAGGTGGGCGATGAGAGCGATGAGAGTGATTGGCAAGCGACTTTGGCAGAAGAGGATGGTTCGGTGTTTCACGTGAAACATGTCAATAAAGCAGGCGATGAAATGGGTGTGGTGAACTGGGGCATGAGTGGTGTGCATAATGTCAACAATGCTCTGGCGGCAATTGCAGCGGCGTACAGCGTGGGAGTGAGTGTGGCGACAGCGTGTGAGGCTCTGTCAAACTTTGCAGGGATAAAACGCCGTATGGAACTCATTGGTGATGTTGGGGGTGTGCAGGTGTATGATGATTTTGCCCATCACCCAACCGCCATCACCACCACGCTTGACGGTGCTAAGAAAAAGCTCACAGGTCGCAAAATTTGGGCGGTCATCGAGCCACGCTCAAACACCATGAAATTGGGTGTTTATAAGGAACAGCTTGCCTTGTCTGCGTCTTTGGCGGATGGTGTTATTTGGTACGAGCCAAAGGGTTTGTCATGGGGACTAAAAGAAGCCATTGGTCATACAAATGGACAGGTTGTGCTTGATACCATTGATGAAGTATTGGCATTCATCAAGGCAAATGTACGCTCAGATGATGCTATTGTGGTCATGAGTAATGGGGCGTTTGAGGGGATACATGGGCGGATTTTGGACATATTGGCTTAACTGCCATTACCGCTTCTTTTTTGGTGAGTTGTTGTGTTCATTTTACAAAAAAACCCCAAAACCATCGTATATTTACTAAGTTTTTAACCAAAGCACTAAAAATCTGCCCAAGATTTGACACTTGTTCTACGTTATTAACGTTTTTGGGGTGGTACGGGTGGCAAGATTGGGTTACAATTTATGTGCTTTTTATGTGATTTTCGTATTTTAAATAATTGTATTTTAAATAAAAAATGCGAATGTAAAAAGCACATGATTTAGAGTGTGCCTGTTTTTGGCGGTTGGATGGTTGGTAAACGGTTTTAGTTGGATGGGTAGTTGGATGGGTAAATGATTTAGTCATCATATTTTACTTTTACAAAATACCATCAATGACAGGCACGGACAGACATGCCCAGTTGGGCATTAATGGGCATTAATTAGGAGAGATCTCATGAGTATTGTTTGGACGCTTATTGTCGGTTTTATCGCTGGTCTGTTGGCACGAGCCATTAAACCAGGTGCAAATCCAATGGGCTGGATTATGACCATCATCTTGGGTATTGTCGGTGCGGTTGTTGGTGGATTCTTGGCAGGTGCTTTGGGTTTGTCAGCCAATGGTGGCTTTGGTGGTTTGGTGCTGTCAGTCATCGGTGCTATCATCGTGCTGTTCATCTACGAATTTGCCACAGGTAAAAGACGCATCAAGTGATTTAAGCATTTGTTGATTTGATAAACTCACCCCCCCAAAAAAAAGAACTTTACCCCAAAAGTTAGATGTCCTAATTTTTGGGGTATTTTGTGGTAAAATTTACATAGGATTTAACATGGTTCGTGATGAGTATCATCTTGATAAACATAAAGATGACCTGACTGTCAACAGTTGATGATGATTTATTTTACAAATCCCTTGATTTTTTAATAAATAATGAGTATTATTATCATATAAATCCCTTATTCATGACATGGTTTGAATGTGCATTTTGTGTGTATTCAAATCATAATAATAAGGGTGATGTTAATTAATGTATGCTTAACGTCAAAAATTACCACAAATTAAGCAGCTGTGTTGTATTGCTTTGCTGATATGTCTTGATAAGCATGTTAAGATGTTTCTATGATGGGATTTGTGGTGGTTTTGGCGTTTGGTGACTTTGTTTGGAGCTTTTATGATGTTCACCTCTTTTGAATTTAAAAAATGGGCAACCTGTTTGGGACTGTGCTTTACCCTAATCGGCTGTGGCAATAATCAACCCAGTGAGACAACCGAACAGATGCCATCACCTGTTACCCCAACCGAAAAAATGAACGTGATAACGACCTTTACCATTATTGAAGACATCGCCCAAAATGTTGCTGGTGATGTGGCAAAGGTGGAATCTATTACCAAGGCAGGAGCGGAGATTCATGACTATGAACCAACTCCAAAGGACATTGCTAAGGTCAAAGAAGCTGATTTGATTTTGTGGAATGGCATGAATTTGGAACGTTGGTTTGAAAAATTCTATCAAGACGCCAAAGACATTCCTGCGGTGGTAGTAACAGATGGTATCACGCCCATTCCCATTAAGGCAGGCTCATACAAGGATATGCCAAATCCACATGCTTGGATGTCTACGTCTAATGCCTTGATTTATGTAGAAAATATCAAAAACGCATTCATCGCTCACGACCCCAAAAATAAAGAAGTGTACATAAAAAATGCCGAAGAGTACGCCCAAAAAATCAAAGCGATGGATGAACCACTGCGTGCCAAATTTGCCCAAATCCCTGAGAATGAGCGTTGGCTTGTAACATCAGAAGGGGCGTTTAGCTACCTTGCCAAAGACTATGGGCTAAAAGAAGCTTATCTGTGGGATATTAACGCCGAGCAACAAGGTACGCCACAACAGGTCAAAACACTCATTGACACGGTCAAAGCCAACAAAATCCCTGTGGTATTTAGCGAAAGCACCATATCGGACAAACCTGCCAAACAAGTCGCTAAGGAGGCGGGGGCGTATTATGGTGGCGTGCTTTATGTGGACAGCCTAAGCGAAAAAGATGGTGCTGTACCAACTTATCTTGACTTATTAAATGTAACGACAAGTACGGTGGTAAAAGGCTTTGAGGATGCAAAAGCCCAAAAATGATTGATAAGCTAATTTGGCAAGATAAGAGGGTTGTCTTGCCAAATTTTTGATTTAAAAAACATATAAATTTTGAAAATTTTCTATCTTTTTTAAATCAATTTTTAATATTTTATGACTCACATTCACAATATGACTGTCAGCATCAGCGTTCAGAATTTGTCCGTACGTTATACCAACGGTCATCACGCCCTTTTTGATATGAATTTTAGCCTAACAGGCGGTACCACTTGTGCCTTGGTTGGGGTAAATGGTTCTGGTAAGTCCACACTATTTAAGTCCATCATGGGACTGATTAAACCCCAGTCAGGGCAAATTTTGCTCTGTGGTCTTCCCATCGATACCGCCTTAAAACAAAATCTTGTCGCCTATGTTCCTCAAGCCGAAGAAGTGGATTGGCAATTTCCTGTATCGGTCTATGATGTGGTGATGATGGGGCGGTATGGCTATATGAATTTTTTGCGAATGCCCAAAGCAGGCGACCGCCAAAGAGTGGATGATGCGATGGCTCGGGTGGACATTTTACATTTAAAGGACAGGCAAATCAGCGAATTGTCAGGTGGACAAAAAAAGCGGGTATTTTTGGCCCGTTCTCTTGCCCAACAAAGCAAAATTATCTTGCTTGACGAACCCTTTACAGGCGTTGATGTCAAAACCGAAAAAGCGATCATGACCTTGCTGGATGAGCTAAAAGCACAGGGACATTTGATTTTGATTTCTACGCATAATTTGGGAACAATTCCTGAATTTTGTGATCAGGTGGTAATGATAAATCGCACCGTACTGGCAAGCGGTACAACCAAAGACACTTTTACTCAGCAAAATTTGGAAAAGGTATTTGGTGGCGTGTTACGACAAATTCGTTTGGCAGGTAAGGACTTACATGATGATGATGACAGCCGTGCGGTTACGATTTTGGCAGATGATGAAGTGCCTGCGGTGTTTTATGGGGTGCATGATGAGACATCCAAGCATCATTACAGAGATAAAACCACACAGGTAACTGGTGTGTGTCAGGTCAATATGAACCAAAAACGACCAAAAGATGGCGGTGTGCAATTATACAACCCAAAAACTGATACCATAACACCAAACCCCATTTTAGTTCCAAATAAGGATGTGCCATGAGTGAGCTTTTTGTCTTACTTGCTGAGCCATTTGCCTATGAGTACATGGTCAAAGCGATGGTGCTATCGTCTTTGGTTGGTGGGGTATGTGCATTTTTATCTGCTTATTTGATGTTAAAAGGTTGGTCGCTTATTGGTGATGCCTTATCTCATGCGGTCGTACCGGGGGTGGCGATTGCGTATGCTTTGGGATTGCCTTATGCCATTGGGGCGTTTTTTTCGGGAATATTGGCGTCTTTGGCGATTTTGTGGATAAAATCCTTGACCAACCTAAAAGAAGATGCGGTGATCGGTTTTATTTTCACCACATTTTTTGCGTTGGGGTTATTTATTATTTCTGTCAATCCCACATCTGTCAATGTTCAAGAGATTATTTTTGGTAATATTTTGGGCATTAGTGATGGCGATATGATGCAGGTAGCGATTGTTATGGCGGTGTCGCTTGGTTTCTTACTTGTTTTTTGGAAAGATTTACTGCTTGTTTTTTTTGATGAGATTCACGCCAAATCAGTTGGATTGTCACCAAAAATATATCAACTGCTGTTTTTTAGTTTATTATCAGCGTGCGTGGTGTCGGCACTACAAACAGTGGGGGCGATTTTGGTGATTGCGATGGTTATCACCCCAGGGGCAACGGCATATCAGCTTACCGATAAGTTTCGTCCGTTGATATTGATGGCAGGATTTTTGGGTGTAACCACAAGCGGAATTGGTGTGTACCTAAGCTACTATCTAGATGGGGCAACAGGGGGCGTGATTGTTTCGTTGCAGACGGTGCTGTTTGTGCTGGCTTTTTTGTTTTCACCAAAATTTGGGATAATTACCCAGCGATTAAAAACTAAGTATCCATCCACCTAATTTGACAGCCATAGACTTTAAAATATGCAATTTCTTAACTTTCTCACCGAACCTTTGTCTCACACTTTCATGCAACATGCCCTATTGTCATCACTCATTGTTGGGGCAGTGTGTGCGGTGCTGTCGTGCTATGTGGTGCTAAAAGGTTGGTCGCTTATGGGTGATGCGATTAGCCATGCTGTGTTTCCGGGGGTCATTGTGGCGTTTTGGCTTGGACTTCCGGTATCGTTTGGGGCTTTTGTGGCGGGGCTTTTATGTGCTGTGTCAGTGGGTTTTTTAAAAAACAACACTCGCATCAAAGAAGATACACTCATGGGCATTGTCTTTGCAGGCATGTTTGCTATGGGTCTTGTCATGTTTACTAAGATAGACACCGATCAGCACTTAAAGCATATTTTGTTTGGCAACTTACTTGGCATCAGTCATGATATGCTCATCCAAACGATGGTCATTTGTGCGTTGATTTTGGGAGTAGTGCTGTTAAAGGGTAAGGATTTGCTCTTGTATTGTTTTGACCCAAGCCACGCCCGTGTAGCAGGATTATCGCCTAGGGTATTACATTATGGGCTACTTATTTTGTTGTCCGCTACGATTGTGGTTACCATGTTTGCAGTTGGTGTAATTTTAGTGGTAGCCATGCTTATCTCCCCTGGTATTACGGCATTTGTTTTGTGTAGACGATTTCATACCATGCTGGCTGTGGCTGTGATAAGTTCGTGTTTGACAAGTTTTTTGGGTGTGATTTTAAGTTTTCATTTGGATTCGGCAACAGGGGCGACCATTGTGCTGTTGCAGGCAATGGTGTTTGCTTTGGCAGTTGTCATCTCAAAAATAAAACAAAAACGCCAATCATTAAGACTGGCGTAGAGTAATTTAGCGAGTACCAAAAATCTTATCGCCAGCATCTCCAAGACCTGGGATGATATAGCCATTTTCGTTCAAATGGCTGTCAAGCGATGCACTAAAAATCTCAACATCAGGATGGGCGTGATTGACAAGTTTCACACCCTCTGGGGCGGCGACCAGTACCAAGGCTTTGATACTTTTGCATCCATGTTTTTTTAGCATATCAATGGTTGCCACCATACTACCACCTGTGGCAAGCATGGGGTCTAAAATCAGGGCAGGGCGTTTATGAATGTCTTTGACAAATTTTTCAAAAAATGGTACAGGTTCAAGCGTTTCTTCATCACGTTGCAAGCCGACAAACGAGATTTTGGCGGTAGGTAGTAGGTCAAGTACGCCATCTAACATGCCAAGCCCTGCTCGTAAAATCGGTACCAGTGTTACCGTCTTGCCCTTGACTTGTGTACCTTTGATGGTATTTCCGTCCCAGCCATTCATGTCAAAATCTTCGGTCTCAAAATCACGGCTCGCTTCATACGCCATCAGCCTTCCAAGTTCGTTGGTCAGCGTACGAAACGTATAGGTGGAGCAGTTTTTTTCTCGCATGAGGGATAATTTGTGGCGGACAAGAGGGTGGTCAATGATGGTGATTTGCATGATGATTCTCAATAAAAGTTATAAAAATAGAAAATTTGGCATATTTTACCATTTAGTGGGACGCCATGAAATGTTTTTGATGATTTATTTGGTGAGGGTCAAGTGTTGATAAAATGTAGATTTAATTTCTCTAAAATATAACAAATCATTTTA
>ERZ1023476.35-NODE-35-length-9746-cov-3.382520_pt1 | contig 9746 bp, 9 predicted proteins | sample MGYA00380534_ERZ1023476 | MGnify/ENA primary metagenome ERZ1023476 (study PRJEB33173, sample SAMEA4830400) | metagenome | study: EMG produced TPA metagenomics assembly of the PRJEB25223 data set... | reverse complement strand
CTGTTGGTGTGCCACTTGCCGACTTCCGCAAGGTGCTTGGTATGCTAGGATTTTGATTTGATGGTTGGTAGTTGTCGTTTCTTTCACCTGTTTGGTCTGTCCCTGCGTCGATGGATTGAATGGCGGCAATCGCTTTGATGAGTTTGATTTTTTGCTTAGTATCCAAAGGGGCAGCAGGCACCAACATAACGCCAGAATGACCATCAACCAAAGGTATTTTAGAATCCCCCAATTTGGTGTTGGTCTTAGCCGAAAAAGTCCCCAAACCAATTCTGACATTACTGTTAATGGTGTCAGAAGCAATCAAGTTGATTAAGGCATCTTTAAGCCGAGAAAGCCTATCAAACTTACCTGTTTCGCTCTCGACCAAATTACCGCTATGATCAATATAAGGATAAGGATAAAGATAAGGTGTCTGACTGCCACGACTGGCACAACCTCTTAGATAATAGTCAATCTGCTGTCCACCGACGGTAACGGTTTTTTTAAAGGAAGTTTTACCATTGGTGGCACTGTTAAGTCGTCTATCAACGGCATTGTATTGCCATTGAGGCACACCATCTTGAATGTCTTGTTTACACAAGGATTTATCAACGTCACCAGGGCTACCAAATGGGTTCTTTTTTGGCAACACAAGAGAGCTGATGCCCATCGAACCTGAGGTGTCTAGCATCATGGTTAAGTTGATTTTACCAGCCTGAGCTGCCTGATAAATCTCCAAGTCGCCAATTTTTTTGGCAGCCGTGTCCGCCTGCACCGAGTTGCTTGCCAATAACGCCCCCATCGCCATAAACAGATGACTCAATGCCAATTTTGGTGCTATTTTTGGCATCGATGTTGAGGGTTGGGGAGGGTTGGGTTGGTTGGTGAGTTTTTTGTTAATCTTTTTGTTAATTTTCTTGTTAAGTTTCATTGTGCATACCCTTTGGCTAACTGTCGATTAATTTGATACGCTAGATTGCTGTTTGTTAAATACTGGTCTTAAAGCGTTAAGGGGTGGCGGTTGGGACACAGCCAGCTGCCACCGCCCCACTGCCTTGACCCAATGCCGTACAAGGGGTGATGTTGTTGACAAGCTCCACGGCAACTTGCTCCATCAGCTGTTTGTTTGGCACACCTTGGTTCTTTAAACAGCTGGCCAGATTATCGGCTGTTGATCGGACTGTGTTACCGCCATTGCGACTGTAACAAGTCGCTGGACTGCTGGCTGAACTGGTATAAGCAGGGACAGCCGACACCGTCTCTATGTTAAACAGATGGTTGGCTGGAGCAGTACCACTCTCCCCAGAAGTGGACAAGTTCGCTCCTTGTTTTGCCACTCCAAATGGACCTGTGGCTGTTGTTGGTGCTTTGGTAATATGTACCTGCGTGGCGACAGTCTGCCTGGCACTGATGTAGCTTGTTGCGGTATTGGGGTTACATTCACCCGGCCCATATCCCGAGACTGTGCCACCATCTCGCCTGATGGTAGCGGTTCTGGTATTGACTTGCAGTTGCCTTGGGTTATAACAATAAATCAGCTCATCTTGATTTGTGTCTGAGGCGTTGGTGATAAAATGCCCAAAGATGCCATTATTGCGGTTGACCATGTCTTCATAAATCGGGTCACGAACAGGACGGTTAACCGCTTCTTCTAGCTTCATGTTTGCCCCATCAGCCCCTTGTAGTAGCAAGGTGTCTATCTGACTGCTACTGACCAGCCTAAGATCAGTCTGACTGCGCCTAACCGCCACCGCTCCGATAATGATGATTAATATCAACACCAACAACACGACAATCAACGCCACCCCCTGTTGCTGACGATGACCACTCAAGCCAAGACTGCGTTTTAAGCCAAGACTACTTTGGTGATATGACGGATTGGCAAAGTCTGATTTCATAAATTTATCCAACTACGTTTGTCCAACGACTTATCCAACTGGTTATTTATCCAGCCATAAGACTGATAAATGACCATTATGGGGTGATGACCCGAGCATTACGCAACATGATGGTCGATTCATAGTTGCGTCGTAAAAAGTTGTCTTGATTACTCACGGTATTTTTTGTACCAAAGATGGTGTATTCATTGCCTGTGCTTTCTGGTATGACGTGATTGCTGCGTACCAAAAAACCCAGTTTGACCGCAATGATGGGGGCTTGATATAAGCGGTCTGAATTTGCCAATGCCAAATACTTGCTTGGGGAAATATAAGCCAAATGGTTGGCATCTCTACTTTGCACCCCAAGCAATACTTTAAATTGTTCAACATTATCCATAAATGCCACGCCTTCATTACCAAAAGTTGGGGTATTGGTGGTATTGGCAGGTTTAATACCACCTGCTGGCTCAACACGTCCTGCATCACAAGTAAAGATGCCATTACCACGGATAAAATAACGCTCAATCACCCAATCATTTAAGGCAACCGCATTACCCTCACAGTCCACAAGACCTGCATCAATGACATTTTGATACTGTATGGTCAGCTGGTCGCTGGCTATGTTTGTGCCACTACCCCCAGTCCATGTTGAGTTGCTTGATGAAGCAGTGTTTGGGGGGGCACTGTCAGAACTTGTGGTCATCAAGTTGCCAGAGATGCCCGAGTCATTGGCTGGCAAACCAACATTTTGGGCGGATAATACCACCCCACCAAATTTGGTGGTTTGATTGATTTGAAAGACACTGTTACCTAAGTTTGCCAGTCTGATTTGATGCTCTAAGTTTTGGATGCCAAACACACTGGCATCAGCTATCTCAGACCCCCCTTGTTGAACCAACGAGGTGCGAAAAGCGCTCAAATACACCTGCAATACCGCCGCTGAGATAAGCAGTCCCAATACCAATGCTATCATCAGCTCAACCAAGGTAAAACCTTGGCTGATATTGGCTTGACTGACTTTTGGATAACCAGACTGTCGCCATTGTTGCTGTTGCATCAATACGCCTCCATCACAAAACAAGAAGAGCCAGTTTTATAATCGCCATTGGCAGTCACACAATCTGTATCGGCTGCACCAATGGTGGGGTTTGTGTCTCCCCAACTGGCGATTAGGCACATCAATGGCACACCTGTTGAGACAGGGGGGCATTCATGGGCTTGTATCTGAATTGAGTTGTCCATGGCAAATTGTCTTAACACCAGCGCATCACGTATGGCGATTTGTTCTTTCGTGCATGTCGCTTGATTTTTAGTGATATCGTTTTGCAGACAGCTGTCTTTGGTTATCCCATTATAGGTGGCTTGGTTGTTATCAAGCACCTGTTTAAAAACAGAAATATGATTGGGATTGGCACGCATCATCTCCGCCCCACCACGCATCACGGCCAATGCCCGCCCACTCACCAAGCTTTCATCAGTTGCCTTGATTGCTGTCATTTGTAAGGCTGCAAAGCCCATGACACCCACTGCCAAAAGCAGTAATGCCACCATCACTTCAACCAAACCAACACCTTGCTGTTGGTGTGTGCTTAAGCTTAACATGTGCGTCCCCCAGTGTTTCTTGACAGTCTGCCCCTTGAGTTGATGGTCAAGTCTATAGAACCTTGTGCATAGTCATTATAACAAATTTGAAACGTCTCTTCTAAAGTTGCTGAGCTTGCACCCACAAAATTTACAGTACCATTGGCGTTAAATTGAATGTTTGGTGTGCCTCTAACAGCCACAACAGACAAAGGAGCAGCAAGCTCAACATTGCCTTTAGTGGCACAGTTTAACGTTTGTGTATTAAACCGAACAGTTACGGGACTGCGAGTGATGTTCGCTTCAATACGGCTTTCTTTAAAGCAGGTCTCAATTTGGCTGAATGCGTCTTCCATTTTTCGTTTAGCTATCTGATTTTGAAATGATGGGGCAGCGATGCTAGCAATGATGCCTAAGACACTGATGGTCACTAGCAACTCAATCAAGGTAAAGCCAGTCTGTATCGGGCGGTTAAACGCTTTCATGTATTATCCATCGCATTATTAAGACAATTAGGTTAAGACAAAAAAATTAAGACAATCAATCATCATTATTGTATCGTTATTACAGTGACGTACTCCCCTCCCTAAGGGAGGGGCTTCCTCCAGCGAGCGTATCACGTCCGATACGGAGAATGTTCTTAGCTGCATTGACATCTCTGTCGTGCGTGGTGTTACAAGCACCACAAGTCCATTCTCTTATTGCCAAACCTGCTCTACCTCTGGGACTGTTGTTAGTAATGGCACCACAACACGAACAGGTTTGGGTTGTAAAATGTTCATCCACTTCTTCATACAGACAACCTGCATGCTTGCACTTATAATCCAGCTGTCGTTTAAGTTCATACCAACTTGCGTCGTAAACCGATTTAGCCAGTTTGCTTGATGTGCATGTTTTTGAATTTAATTTACCAATCACAATCAAAGCATTTTGTTTGACCAGTTTGCTTGTAATTTGCTTGTAAATTGATGAATGGCGTTTAATCGTGAATTTTTAATTTTGGCATGTTTGGCATGCATGTATGGTTTTAACTTGCTTTTTCTTGTTGGCTCTTTGGGCTTTGGCTAGTTTATTTGCGTATTTTTGGGTGAATTTGGTGATTAGTTTATCACCATTGCTTGTTGTTACGCTATCTTTACAGCCTAAATCAAGACCTACAAGAGTTTGTACCGCATTGTACCTTTTTAAATTGTTTTCGGCTTTTGGCGTGGGTTTCGTTAATGGCTTGGATGGTTTGGGAATGTAAGCCTAACAGCTCGCCACTGCCTTTGGTGTAGTCGTTTAAATCATAGGCAGATAAGAATTTGCCTGTACGCGTAGGTATTTATAACTTAACTCATTAACATAATTCCATACAAAATTCACCGAACTTGCTAATTTTTCAAGTTGCTTTATTTTACTGTCATATATACGTAGTTTGAGTGTTTTCATAGGTTTTGGTATGATTTTATTATTTTAATTATACATTGGTCTAATTTTATGTCAAGCCCTAAAATAGAGTTAAGATGGGGTCACCAAGTTATTTTGCAGGCAGTTGTGGCGGTGCACCGATTGAGATTATTAGACAGTATATTGAACATGAGTGTCGCTGACACGCAAGGACACCACATTAGGGCTTCCATGTCGCCTTATCCCCACTGCCTAAGTCGCAGGTTTACGGCGGTGGGGATAAAAAAGCATTCAATTTCGAAACACTGTCCAAATCTTACTTTTGGGTATGTTTCATTGATGAATGCTTTTTGTGGCAAAATACCAATAGGGCTTTTACATGCGATTAGTATTTACGTACGGTACGTGCTTGCTCACGCCATACTTTTTTCTTGTAACGCTTGACCGCAGCGGCTTTTTTACGCTTACGCTCTTGGGTTGGTTTTTCGTAGAATTCTTTTTTGCGTACATCAGCCAAAACGCCTGCTTTTTCACAAGCACGTTTAAAGCGACGAATGGCAATGTCAACAGGTTCGTTTTCTTTGACCTTTACAGAAGGCATGGGTTACTCCGATTATCAAGACAGCTAAGGCATCAATTTGGCTGTATGTTATAATTAGCTGGTACGGTCTTGGCGTAGGCATCAGCTCAAATTGGAACAAGGTGTTTTTACAAAACCTGCCGATTATAACAAATATCCACCATAAATACAAGCGTTCATGTCTTAATTTTCTTAAATAACACCACCCCCATCAGGGCAACACAACCAGCAATAAAACCCACCATGCCATGATAAATCATCTGGGTCAGACCAGCAAACACCCCCGATAAATGTGATAAATGCTCGGCTTGATGATGAAGCATGTCCACACCATGCACCAAAATGCCACCACCAACCAAAAACATGGCAAGTGTGCCTGCAACAGACAAGAATTTCATCAGCAAAGGGGCAAAACCAAGCAACCAATTGCCCATTTTTTGTTTGATTGGGTCAGGTTGTGCCACCCAGTGCATCCCCACATCATCCATCTTGACAATCACCGCCACCAGTCCGTACACGCCCACCGTCATCACAACAGCAATGGCAGAAAGTGCCAACGCTTTGGACATAAAGGTTGTCTGTGTCATTGTTCCAAGCGAGATGACCACAATCTCTGCTGATAAGATAAAGTCAGTAGCGATTGCCCCTTTGACTTTATCCCTCTCCAATGCCACCAAATCCTCATCATTGGCGTTGGCTTTTAGATGTGCCTCATGAATTTTCTCACCATCTGACTCATGGGGCAAGAGTTTGGGGGCAAATTTATGAATGACTTTTTCAGAACCTTCATAACACAAAAATAAGCCTCCAATCATCAACAAAGGTGTAATAAGCCATGCTGCCATCGCACTCATGCCAAGAGCAGCAGGGACAAGGATGCACTTATTGATAAATGACCCTTTTGCCACCGCCCACACCACCGCAAGCTCACGGTCAGCACGCACGCCCGTTACCTGCTGAGCGTTTAATGCCAAATCATCACCCAACACGCCCGCTGTTTTTTTGGCGGCGACTTTGGTCAGCACCGAGACATCATCTAGCACCGTTGCGATATCATCTAATAGTATAAGTAAACTGCCTGCCATGTTTGCCCCAGTTTTAGTCCAATTTATAAATATGGTGTTGCAAAAGAACTATTTTAACACAACAACGTAAATATTTTTTGATAATCAGCACCCAATCATCCCATCCAACGCATCATCTGCCACACTAGGGATTTGTAAAAACCAAAAGTGAGTAAAATGGTGCGTAAAATAATGAGTATTCTGCTTTTTATTTGAAGATTTTCATGAAAAATGCACATGATAAATACAAAAAACAAGCACATCCTAGTAAAACATGGCAAAATTTGGTATAATGAACCATTTTTCCTTATTATCATTATCGTTTATCATCATGACCATCAAACTTCACCCATCTATCGCCCTAACGCTCATCATGACCGCCTTACTGCTTGTTGGATGCAACCAAAACAGCAGTACCAACACAGACAATACAACAGCCACCTCAGACCAAACCCAAGGGGCAAATGCCGAGCCAATAAACAATGCCCCTGCCCACAATGATGACCCCAATCATCAGCCCGATGTCGCCCTTGCCCTACAAAACAACCTAAACAACTCAGGTCTAAACGCTCAGGTTCAATCTGTCATTTTAACTGACATGCCTGAGATGTATTGGGCGACTTTGGATGGTTTTTCACCATTTTTTGTTGATAAAACAGGTACTTATGTCATACAAGGTGCGGTCATGAAATTGGGCGATGGCGGACCTGTGGACATCAGCAGTGCCATGATGTCAAAAGCGGCCGTCTCTGAACTACAAGCCGTGGACAAATCCGAGATGATTGTATTCCCTGCCAAAGGCGAAACCAAAGCATCCATCTATGTGTTTTCAGACCCTACCTGCCATTATTGTCAGCTCCTACATAAAGAGATTGACCAAACCAACGCTGCTGGCATTGAAGTGCGTTATTTAGCATGGCCTCGTGGTGATTCTATGGTTGGACTCACAGAACGTGTATGGTGCAGCAGCGACCGTCAAGCCGCTCTAACCGATGCCAAAAAAGGCAAAAATATCACCGCTTCAAGCTGTGATAATCCTGTACGCAAACACATGGCACTGGGTCAGAGATTAGGTGTATCAGGCACTCCTGCTGTCTTTGCTGAAAATGGACAACAGCTTGGGGGCTATCTACCATCGGCTGAGCTTGCCAAACAAGCCATTGCCAATCGGTGATTTGGACTGATTTAAAAAATCAATCAACAGTCAATCAAAAAGGCTTAATAAAAGCCTAAAAATAACACCACGCTCATCAAGCTCCATTTTGTTTGGGATAATTTTTACAAATAATTTTGACAAAACTCTTAAAAATTTTTACAAACCCCTAGCATAAGCCACAAACTTATGATAAGTTAAGCAATTGGTTTTTACCGTCAATTTTTGTTATAGATAACCAGTTGGGGCATTCATGAAAGATAAAATTAACATTGCGGTTTTGGGTTTGGGTACGGTTGGTACAGGCGTGGTCAACCTGCTAAAAGATAACGCCATTGAGCTGTCTCGCCGTAGCGGTCATGACGTTTGTATCACTCATGTTGGCACAAGGCGACAGCGAGATGACATTGACCCCATCATCAAACAAAGTGATGACTTGATGGCAATCGCCTCTGATGATGATGTGGACATTGTCATTGAAGTCATTGGCGGTAAAACTATTGCCAAAGACGTCATCATTCACGCCATCAAGCACAAAAAACACGTCGTCACCGCCAACAAAGCCCTGCTTGCTGAGCATGGCAATGAAATTTTTGGGCTTGCTGAAAAACATGGTGTGCAGGTGCGTTATGAAGCGGCAGTGGCAGGTGGCATTCCCATCATCAAAATCATCCGTGAAGCCCTAGCCGCCAATAAAGTGGACTGGGTAGCAGGCATCATCAACGGTACAGGTAATTTTATCTTAACCGAAATGCAACAAAAAAACCGTCGTTTTGGTGATGTATTAAAAGAAGCCCAAGCCCTAGGCTATGCCGAAGCTGACCCCACTTTTGATGTTGAGGGTATTGATGCCGCCCACAAATTATCTTTGTTGGCATCGATTGCCTTTGGCATTCCCTTGCAATTTAACAAAGTGTACTGTGAGGGCATTACTAAGATTAATTTACAAGATGTGATTTATGCCAAAGAACTTGGCTACACCATCAAGCACCTAGGTTTTGCGTTTCGTCGTGAACATGGCTTTGAACTGCGTGTACACCCTACGCTTATCCCCAACAGCACCCTACTTGCCAATGTCAACGGCGTAAAAAATGCCGTCATGGTGGATGCTCACCCACTGGGGCAGTCGCTTTATTATGGCGATGGGGCGGGTGCAGGAGCGACAGCATCGGCGGTTATGGCAGATGTCATGGACTTAATTTATGTCATCAATGCCAACACTCCAAGCGATGTGCCACATTTGGCATTTGTGCCCGAAGAACTCTCCGACACTCGCATTTTATCTAGCGATGAGATGACCTGTGGCTACTATCTACGCTTGACCGTCAAAGATGAACTGGGTGTACTGGCTGACACCACTCGCATTTTAAGTGAAAATGGCATTAACATTGATGCCATCATGCAACGTGATGCCCACAAATCAGGGCTGGTGCCTGTCATTATCTTAACTTTGCCTGTGCTTGAATCAAGGATGAACAAAGCCATCAAAGAGATAGAAGCTCTTAGTGCGGTTACTGAACCTGTGGTACGTATTCGCCTAGAAAGTCTGGATTAGTAAATCCAAAATCAGTGATTTAACATACACAAAAGGCAATCGCTCAAATCACAAATGGTCAGATTTACTATGATAATTGTCAATGCCCTACCATTTGTGGCATAATAGCACCATTTAAATAGTCATCTCTTAGGAGTTCTTATGAAAGCCAAATTATTTACCGCCATCATCAGCACCAGTTTACTTCTTAGTGCCTGTGGCGGTCATAACCATCCAAAGGCTGTGGATAAGCTAGAAGAAGCCAAAAGCAATGCCATCGCCAACGCTCCAAAATCAGAAGAGATAATATTTGATGACCACGGACAGCCTACCATGGGCAATGTTGGCGGAGCAACAGGCACGGTCGCTCCCACCACCACAGAGACAACACCAGAGGCAGAGCCTAAGGCAACTGACGAAGCCCCACAAACCAACACCACCGCTGATGCTACCGACACCCAGCAATGACAATACCAACCAAAAACACAACACCGCCTGCCCTCACATTTAACAAGCGGTGTTTTTTTAGCAACACTCCCAACACTCAACGCCTTTGCTCTACCACAAGCGAATCTATGCCATG
>ERZ1023476.27-NODE-27-length-13483-cov-9.923518_pt1 | contig 13483 bp, 8 predicted proteins | sample MGYA00380534_ERZ1023476 | MGnify/ENA primary metagenome ERZ1023476 (study PRJEB33173, sample SAMEA4830400) | metagenome | study: EMG produced TPA metagenomics assembly of the PRJEB25223 data set... | reverse complement strand
AGATTTACACAACTACAGAGTGAGTTTCGTACATAAATTAAGGGAGCAGGGCATACAAGCAACAGCAACAAGGCGAATACAACGCTTTAAGTATCAAGACAATTATAGGCAAGGCAGTTTACATGGAAACTACAGAAAAGGGCAGGGCGAACCCAAGCCCAAAAAGCCGACAGCCCAGCAAGCTAAATCAATACAAAAAACTCATGCCGACCTTGCCAAGCAGTATAGAGCCTATGCTAAGAGCTTACCAAGTGAGCAGGGTGAATTAAAGCGAGAGCTTGAAAGACTGGTTAAAGATAATTACAAAGACAATCAAAAAGGGCGTTAATTATCTAGCTAGGCTTGGTTTATTATACCACACTTTAAACATTAAATACATATCAATAAAGTACACCCTAATGACACTAATATAGTACAGAAAAAATTGGTGTCAATAGAATTATATTGAAATTTTGATACTACCATCTTATAATATCAACTTCTGATACCAAGCAAAGGCAGTTATATGGATAATGAAAATCATTCAAAGATTATCAGTAAAGGTCAATCCGTTGGCTATATTAGGGTGTCAAGTGTAGACCAAAACACCGAAAGACAGCTTGATAACCTAAACTTGGACAAAGTGTTTATTGATAAAATGACTGGAAGCACCAAAGACAGACCAGAGTTGCAACGCATGATTGAATACGTTCGTCAGGGCGATATTGTCTATGTGCATAGCTTAGACCGCTTGGCTCGCAATTTTGATGATTTACTTGATATTATCAACCAGCTTAACCAAAAGGGCGTGATTTTTAAATCACTACAAGAAAACATCACGCTTGACGGTGTAAACAACAATCCTATGGATATGCTAATTTTGCATATTTTTGGGGCAATCGCCCAGTTTAACCGCTCTTTAATCCGTGAAGCACAAAGAGAAGGTATCGCCAAGGCAAAAGCTAAGGGCAAGTACAAGGGTAGAAAACCAGCCTTAAGCAACGCCCAAATAAGCGAACTTAAGGCATTATTGGCACAAAAAAACAGCTCTGTTGATAACTACAAAAAAATTACAATGTCTACACTTGCTACACACTTTAATGTATCTTTACCAACAATCAAGCGTTATGTAAAACATATCAAAGATTGATAAGACAAAAGAAAATTAGCGGTCAACCTGCTTTCCCATATCTTGCGGTGTTGGCAACTGTTCGCCATTAGCTAGGTCTGGCAATTTGTTTTCCAGTCTTTGCGTGAGATTATCTCTAACCTCTTGGCTCTCAAAGCTGGCAATAAACTCTTTCCAAGCCTGAACAGACTTGATGTTATTATCTGATATGGTGGGGTAGCTTTGCTTAATAACATCAATATCTAGTGGGTCTTTGGGTTGTGCTATGTGTTCTTGCACGGCTTGCACCACTTCTTGACCTGCTTTTTCTTGCTTTATCGCTTCATGAGATTGTGTTTGCCCTTTGGAGTTAATGCGGTCTAACTCGGCTCTGATTTGTCTTTTAAACTCATCAATGCCCTTATCTACATACACATCATTCCAATCCTTGCCTTTGTCGCCAGCTTCAAACTGCGGTATCAAGATATGCACATTTGGCACGCTATCAGCGACTTTTTGAGCATTAACAAGCCCTGTATTTTCTTTGGGTTTACCTGTGCTGGGGTTGAGTTCAAGGGGCTTTTGGTGGTCGTTATCAGCACCGATATAAATTTTACTATCAGGGAAGTACTCTCTTAGTTGCTTAGAGACTTCTAGCAATCCGCCCTTACCAAATGCCACAACCACGGCTTTGTTGGTGTGTTCATGTAGGGTTGCCCCTGTTGCATAGCCTTCAGCGACAATAATTGGCTCGCCATTTTTAACTTGACCTAAAGCCAAAGATAAACCTTGCTTATCAGCGTCTTTTAGGGCATATTTGGCACTTTGATAGCCGATAGTTTCAAAGGCTCTTAATTCCCCTTGTGCGTTAAATTGGGGTATCATCAGATTGCCTTTTTGCAGAACCATTTTGTCAGGGTGATTATTTCTTAAATCCCTAGCTTCCTGCCAAGTGTTACCAATGACAATATCATTACTAAATTGTGGCGGTAGTTGGCTCTTGTCAGGCACAACATAAGCAACATTATTACCAGTTATCTGCTTTTTGTTTAAATACTCGTGAGCTGTCGCAAGGGTGGCAAATGAGAACGCCATAGCCACACGCTGTGCGGTCTTATCATGTAACGCCTGTTTTTCGGCAGATAGAACTTCAGCGGTTGGGGCTTTTTGGGTAATTGGCTTTGGCTCTGATAGGGTGATGTTGCTTTGGCGTGTCGGCTTTTGTCCTTTTGCCATATCCACCGCTTCAATGTTCTTTTGGATATGTAGATACTCTTTTGGATAGACCCATTTTTCAGCAACACCGCCACGGCTAAAGTTGGTAATATGACCTGCTGGTACACCGCCTTGATTGGGATAAAACTGGTACATGACATTCTTGTCATTTGAGCCATCATTGCTTAGGCGGTGCGGTCTACCGTCCATAATGGGGTGTCCTGCGGTAACATTAATTCCACTGGCTTTTAAGTGATTTACAAAGGCTTCTTCAGGGGTTGGCACATAAGGGCGGTGCGTCCATTGCTTGACCTTGTCGGCTTGGGTGTCATCTTTGAGATACCAAACCTTATGCCTTATATCAAAACTGACAACGCCAGCTTTTTTCAGCTCTTGCATGGCATCAGCGTCTTTGTAAGACGTATAAAGATAGGTGCGGTTTTGGGTTACTTCATTCTTTGGGGTTGTTTTTTGGCTTGGTAATGTGCCATGAAAAATTCCGCCCCCTTGCTGTTGTGGGCTTTGAGTTCGGATATTTGCTGTTCTGTCAGTCTCAAATGACGTATGTACTGCTCGTTGTTGTAACTCATTGTGCTTGTGTGTCTCATCATATGGAATGCTCCGTTGGTTATCTAATAAGTTTTGACGTGCTTCTTGAATATTTTGTTGTATTTGTTCTAGGGTTGGTTTTTTCAAATGTCCAGCTTCTTGCTGGGTTAGTTTATCCAATCCAAAACCAAATTCTTCACGCCAATATTCATTTAGCCCATCTTTTTGCTCAATAGATTTTAACATATTTTGACTAATAGATATGCTTGTTTTTTGTTCGTATGCCGTCATAACAGCCGAACCAATGACTTTTCCGCCATTGTTTTCAATGTATCCTTTTAAAGTTGCTATCGTACCACCTACTGATAAAGTGTCATCTACAATAAAGTAGGCTTGACCTGCCTGAACATTACCTGAAAATTCAGGGGGCGATACATAGCGATGATAAATACCCTTGCCTGTTCTTTTGGCGGTGTTACTTTGAAAAATCTCATCAGTAACTTGTAAATTAAGTTCATTTGCCAAAGCATAGGCATAGGCTTGGGGAATGCGATTTTTACCACTTGCTTCTTCTGAAAGAATAGGAACAATAATGGGTTTGTTGTCGCCTATTATTTCTTTGATATGTTGTACCGTTTCATCTTTAATCAGTTTGTCTACAAGTTTGACAGACTGTTCAAAATTACCGCTTTTGGCTTCTTGGTATTCTGGTTCATTTGATAAATCTCTTAATTTTCCATTACTGATAACTGGTGGAAAATCACCCCATGCTGTGCGAATTTCCTTTTGATTTGGTAAACTCTGCTCAAGTGAATACCACTTTCCAAACTTACCCAAATCTTCACCAGTAGGCACATACCAAGTTTTATTTTTACTGTCCCATTTTGCCCCTAGTGCTTTGGCTTCGTTCTTTTGTTTGTAGGGTACATTGATTGGGGTGTTTTCTTGGGCGATATTGGCGGTGGGCGCGGGCTGTGTTTTTTCTTTTGTCTTATCAATGCTATTTTGTAGCTTGGTAACATCTCGTCCCAAATCTAGCACATAATTTTTGACAACATCAGCATCTTTAACGGCTCTTACTAACTCTTTTGGGTCATCTTCAAGCACTTTTACCCAGCTTTGTAAATAGGCATGATGTTGGCTAGGGTCATGCCCAATTTGCAATTCTTGCCCTATCATCATGGACGCAATTTCTGCTCTTAGCTCTTCTTTGGCGTAACTGATACTACCAAAACTACCTGATAAATCACGATTTAAACGGCTTTCGTGTCCTGTGGCGTGTCCGATTTCGTGTAAAAGCGTGGCATAGTACAAATCACCACTTGCAAACTGGCTACGCTCAGGCATGGTAATTTGGTCTTGGCTTGGGCGATAAAAAGCCCTGTCGCCAACTTCATGAACGATGGTCAAGCCTTGATTTTGGATATTATCAATAATTTCTTCGGCTTTGGCGTGGCGTTCCCATTCTGCTAATTGGGGCGGTAGCTCTCTTGGCGGTATGCCATTTATCTGCTCGGCATTAAATACATAATACTGCTTGATAATAGGGCGGTCTAACTGTACTGTTTCTTTGATAGGCTTGCCATTTTCGTCTTTGATGATGTTGCCTTGCTCATCTTTCTTATCCACCTGTTCTGTGGTAATTACCGCAATAATTAGCGTGCCTTTTTCACCACGCTTAACCTGTCCGCCTTGCTCTTTGGCGTTATTGTAAGTGAACCAGCGGTTATCGGTGTAGCCTTTTGATTGAGCTTCTACCATTAAATTTAGACTGTTTACGCCTTGATATGGTGTGCCTTGATGATTAACTGGCAAAGAAAATTCTGCTCCAGTCCACGGCTTCTGCCAAGGGGCTTTGTTTTCTTTGATTTGCTCAATTAGCTTATTGGCTAATGCTTGTATGTGTTCATCATATTTTTGGCTCATGCGTCAATCCTTATGCTTAGTCTTGCGGTGCTTAGTCTTGACGGTCTGTATCGTCTACCAGTGCTTCAAATTCGCTTTGGGTCATCATTTCTGCCCCTGTCAGATAGGCTTCTTTCCAGCTAATTTCATCATCGCTTAGGGGTCTTTGCTGTACTTGCTCTGCCATTTCAGGATAATTAGCAGGGTTATCAGGGTGTTCTTCCCAAGCTAGATGTGCATATTCGTTAGTTTGATTTTGATTATTCATAATTTACTCCTACGGATTATGTTAAAAAGACAAGCAAAAATATGATGAATTGACGTTATAACATCAATCAAAATCAGGTTTGCCATCCTTACCCCAATAGCTTTCTTTGCATTTGGGGAAGTTTGAACAGCTAAATTTGGTAAAAGGCTTACCAGTTTTCTTGCTTGTACCATCAAATCTAGTTAGCGGACTACCGCATTTTTTACAGTTAAATTCGGTCAAGTTTTTGGGCTTAACTTCTTTCTCTACTGGCTTACCGTCTTTGTCGTTCATGGTGTGCTTACAGGGGTTTTCGCTGTCATTCCAACCGCTACACCCCCAGTATTTGCCAAATTTGCCATTATTCAAGTACATAGTTCTGCCACACTTAGGGCAGGGACTACTTGGTTTTTCTTTGGGCGTGGGCTTGATGTAACCCACTTTTAGGGTGTTAATGGTTGGCGTGATAGTGCTTGCTTGCATTTTTTGGATAAAAGTAAAGACATCTTGCTCATTTTTGATGTTCTTTTGTTCATCATGCCAAATAGCGGTCATATCAGGATAACGGATAATATCATCTAACAGGTCATATAAGGCTTTGCCCTTATCTGTGCTGATGATGGATTTACCCTTATAAGCCAAATAACCACGCTCAAACAGATTATCAATGATGGTGGAGCGTGTCGCTGGTGTACCAATACCGCCATGTTCGCCTTGCTTGTCTTTGTCCTTGTCTTTTAAAATTTTGGCAAGGTGTGGGTCTTTGACATACTTGGCAACCTTGGTTAAGTCGCCAAGTAGGCTAGTCATAGTGTATAAAGCTGGCGGTTTTGTCTCATGCTCATTAGCATAGGCTTTTGTGCATTGTCCTGTGTCGCTGGCTTTTAGAGTGCGTAAATCTGCTTGCAAGACATCATCAGGTAGGGCGGTTTCTTCATTGTCAGTATCATTGGTATAGAGCTTTTTCCAGCCAAGAGCGGTATCAATCCTTGCAGTAGCATGGAATTGATAAGCCACGCCATCTACAATCACATCAAGCGTTATCTTGGTTTCATCATACTCATAGAGTGGGTAAAATTGGGCGATATAATTTCTTGCGATGATTTTGTAAATATTTTGCTCGGCTTCACTTAGGGCTTGCCAGTTGCCAGCGGTTTGTGTGGGGATAATCGCATGGTGTGCTGTTACCTTACTGCTATTAAATACACGCCCTTTGTAGTTTGGATTAGCATTGCCACACGCCCCAGCCATTAAATCATAAGTACCAGCAATGGCGGATAACACACCGCCCACATCAGCAAACTGTTCATCAGATAAATATTGGCAATCGGAGCGGTTATAAGTAATAAGCTGATGTTTTTCACGCAGGGTTTGCGTGATTTTCATGACTTCATCAGGCTTGTAACCAAACTTACGGCTTGCGTCCTGTTGTAGCTTTAACAGATTATAGGGCAAAGGTGCTGGCTCTGTTTTGTGTGTGGTATTGGCGAAAAAGATTTTGGCAGGTTTACCACTCAAAAAATTAGCCAAATTGTCAGCAAATTGCTTGTCAATCAATCGCCCTTTATCATCTGTAGGGTCTTCTGTCTTGGGTTGGTATTTGGCGGTAAATGCCACGCCATTAAATACAAAATCGCCTTGTATCACATAATAAAAGCTCTTTTTATGGCTGGCATTTTCTTGGTCTCTACGCACTACTAAGCCTAGAATAGGGGTCTGTACTCGCCCTATGTGCCAAGTCTCTTTTTTGCCTGTTTTAGCTTGCTGGCTTAGACTGTACGCCCTTGTAAAATTAAAACCAAATAACTGGTCTGCAATGGCTCGGCTCTCGGCAATCCAGCCCATATATTCAAATTGGCTATTGGAATTCATGTTGGCAAGGGCTTTTTGCACCACGGCAGGAGTATTGTCATTGATTAAAAGACGCATGACTGGCTTCTTATTGTCAAAATAACGAAGCAACCCATCAACTAGCAACTGTCCTTCATCGTCAGGGTCGCCAGCGTGAATGATGGTATCGGCTTGTTTGATAAGCTCGCCAATTATTTTTACTTGTGCTTTTTTGTCGCTAGGTATTTTGCGTGGGGCTGGTAAAAATGGCTCTATGGGCAATGTGTCCATATCCCAATATTTGTATTTTTCATCAATTTCATCAGGTTCTTTTAGGGCAAGCATATGCCCAAAACACCAAGTTACAACATCAGGCTTAACAGGGTGTCTGTAGTAGCCGTCATCTCTAATAAAGCCACCCCCTAACCCAGCACAAATGGCTTTTGCGACATCAGGTTTTTCTGCGATATATAGTTTCATATTATCAAGTTATTAAGACAAAAAGAAAAAATAATATAACCAAACAAAAAGCACTATGGACTAAAAAGGACAATATAATGTCTACCAACCTAAGACTTTTTAGCCCATTGATAAACGCTTTCACAATTAACGTGAACGGCTTTGCTCACCATTATCAGGCGTTCTAACTTCAATATCAGGCTTAATTTCATTTTGTGGTATGGGCGGTAATTCTTTTTTACCGCTTGCCACATCAGGCAATGTACTATGTAAATTATGTAATGCCTTTTGTTGGGCTTGCGGTGTCTCGTATCTATCTAAGATAATCTCTTTCCATAATACCGCTTTAGCGATATTCTCATCACTTAGCTTGGGATATTGTTGTTGCATGGCTTGTGGCTCTAATTTCGCTTTAATGTCTTTTAAAGCGTCATAGTCCTTGGTAAACATTTCATTGGTGAGTTTAACCTTTTGAGTGCTATCTTGTGGCGTAACAACAATAGATTTATCGTTTTCTTTAATGGTATAGCCAAGCTCTGATAAGTGCTTAACCAAGTCATCACGGTTGCTAATTGTGCCGTTCTTATAGCCGTTTTGGGTAATTTGGCGTATATCTGCTTTGATTTGCAGGGCAGATTTTTCTTGCAACTTGTCATCTGTCCCCTTGGTATCCTTAGCGACAAACGCACCAGCGACAATAGGTCGTACAGGGGGTGTTTCTTTGGCTAAATCTTTGGCTATCTCTTTGGGGTCTAGCTTGTCTTTGTTGTCCTTGGCTTCGCCTTGTGGTGTGGTATCTGTGATTTTGACTTCTTCGGCAATGACTGTGTTTTGAGTACGCTCTTTTTGCTTGGCGATAAGTTCGGCTTGGTCTTTTTCGCTGGGTGTATAACCCTTAGTCTCAATACCACGCAAGGACGCTTCAAGCCATGCCTTTTGCTTAAACTCTTCTGTGCCTTTTAGCTGAATTTTTGTCCAGTTTTTGCTTTCCGCCATGTCCAGCATGGCGTTAATGGTCTTTTCATCTTGGCGTGATGTGTTGAGACTGTCTTTGCGGTCTTCAAAAGCGATATTAACTTGGTCTTTATCGTCCTTATCATAGTAATTTACTTTTTCGTCTTGCAAAAAACGGTTTTTGGTAATAGCATAATAGTTATTTTTAATACTACTAGGCAGATTTTCAAACTCTTCAGGCTTACGCTCTGTCTTGCCTTGCCAAGCGTTCTGTGCTTCTTGGACGACTTCATCAGGGGATTTTTCTTTGGCTACCGTTCTTTCTTTGTCTTGACTGATTGAGTTTTGCAAATCTTGGTAAGGCTCGTGGCGTTCTATTTCCCACATTCGCTTTTTGGTGGTCTCATCAATACCAAAATCTTTTAGATTTACAGTATCGCCTTTCTTCAAGTCGCCAACTTTATTAAAGGCTTCTTCCAAGCCTTTGCCACGGATAGGCTCAGCGTTTTCACCCTTTTCATTTTGTAAGACAAGATAAAAGGTTTGTTTGCCTTTGTAGTCATCATAGCCAACATCGGCTATCGTGCCAGTTTTAAAGTTACTCATAAGATTACTCCATTAAAAATTAAATTCGTCTACAAACTCTTTTTCAAATTCGTCAGGATTTGACAAATCAAATTCTATAATGTCATCATCATCGCTATCATCAGCGGTGATTTCATTGATAACATTTGATTGACTGGCTTTATCTGCCTTGGCTTTGGCTTCTAATGCGTCAAGTTCTGCTAATTCTGCTTGACTAAATCCAAAGGCTTCACCCAGTAAGTCTACAAACTTAGCATGATGTTTTTTGTAATGGGCAACAGGCTGTAAGTCTTGATAAGTTTTTACATCATTGCCCACGATACCACGCATAATTTTAAGCATTCCCACCACATCAAGAATTGGCGGTTCGCACTTGGGCGGTATTGGTAAGCCTTTTGCAGGGCGTGATAGGCTTTGCATACGACGACCAAACACCTGTGGATTGCTATAATAAAAGGCTTTTTCACACTTAATGGGCTTGGTGCGTCTAAAAAGAATAATCTCTTCTTCATCGCCCATTTCCATAAGCTCTTGGGGAAGCATTAACGCCCTTGATTGGTCTGATGTTGAAACGCTACCACCGCTACCCTTGCCACGATTACGGCTAACAGATTTACCCTTTACAGTTTGTGTACCCAAACGCTTGCTCAAATGCTCTGCTTGCTCTATGGTTGTGGGGGTGAATTCAATTTGACAAGCAATATTTGACAAAATCGCATTTGCTCCATCTCTGCTGTAAGCGTCTTCTACTTGGCTGGTACTTTGAAAAATCGGCATAAGCCTAACGTTATAGCCAGCAATATAAGCAATGGATTTTTGGATAATATTTACTCTGCCTAGCGAAGTGAACTCATCAAGCAACACCAAACATTGATATTTTAGGTTTGGGTCATGTTCAGGCAATACCCTTGTATTGATATTGATAAGCTGGCTAAAAAATACATTAAGCAACTTTGAGAAACGCTCTAATTCGTTGGGTTGAATGCCAACGTAAATAGTCATTTTCTTTCTTCTGACATCATCAAAACGAAAGTCAGATTTGCTGGTTGCAGTTGCCACCATAGGGTCTGTAAACACATTTAATGGGGACATCAGTGTTGCTAGAATGCTTGAGCGAGTGTTGTCGCTATCTACATTGACAAATGCCATCATCGCTTCTATACACTCTACAGATAGCTCCCTTTCTTCTTCTTTGCGTTTGTTGATAACATCAGGTATCCACTCATGCAATGGCATAGCAGTTGGCGTTGTAAGTTTAATTAGCTCTGCCATAGAGCAGGGGCGTTCAGGGGTTTCTAGCATATACAACACAATCCCTGTAAAAATACGCTGTGCTTGATTTTGCCAAAAGGCTTCTTTGGGGTCATCAGTTGGATAAAAAATAGTGGCAATATTTTGAATGTCTGCCATTCGCTCTGTTTCGTCTCTACTGATATAATCTAATGGGTTATATCGGTGAGAACGCTTATCTTCGGCTTTTGGAGCAAACAAGAAAACATCTTGATATTTAGCACGAAAGCCAGCCGTTAAAAGCCAGTTTTCCATTTTAATATCTAATACCACAATACTATCAGGGTAGGTTAATAGATTGGGAATAACAATAGAAACACCTTTACCGCTACGAGTTGGAGCACCAATAGAAATAAATTCATTGCCATAAAATTGTAAAAATTTACCCTTGTGTTTACCAATAATTACAGGCGGTTCACTTGGAAATTTACCTTTTAATTTCTTTTCTTCTTGGGGCGTGGGCAAAAATCCAGTTTTGCGTATTTCCATATCATTAGCGAAACGAGCCGAGCCGTGTAATTCACGCTTTTTCTTGGCAAATAACGCCACTAATAACGCCACATTAACAATAAGCCAAGCTACAAAACCACCTAAGATAGAACCCTTAATAGCGGTTGCTACTTTTTCAATATGTCCGTATTGCTCATGATATAAATAAATCGTCTTATGGCCATAATATTCGGACGGTACTTTTTGCCATTCCACAAAAATATAATTGGCTAAAAACACCGCCCCAATCACAATAAATATATTGAGAATAAGCATTAAAGCAATATTTTTACCAGCCGATTGCTTTTGAGACATTACAATTTTTTCCCTTGCATTAAGCGATATTTACGGATAGGGTCATAACTAATTTCAGATACATAAGTTTTATTTAAAAACATCATTACATCAATGGTTGTGTAAACATCACGCATAATATTTTCAATATCCAAATTTTTACCAGTTTCAGATTGTTTGGCAAGCATTCCAATGCGATAATAAGCACTTTGGCAATCGTTGGCGTGTACTGTTGTGATAGAACCACCGTGTCCATTATTTAACGCACCCAAATAATCAAAGGCTTCATCACCACGCAATTCCGTTAAAAATATGCGGTCAGGCTTCATACGCATACAAGACGCTAACAGCTGTTTTGGTGTTACTTCCTTATAAAACAAATGCACCCTATTTAAATGTAATGGCAAATCCAATTCAGGCGTATCTTCAATCGTGATAATGCGAGTATCAAGCGGTACTAAATCACAAATTGCTTTTGTAAAAGTCGTCTTACCTGAACCTGTCGCCCCTACCAAACAAAAATTAGCGTAATGTTTAATACCAAGCTCAATAAAAGTTTGGGTATCTCTTTCGGCTTTTGCTTTTAACATTTGTAATTCAAATAATTGCAAATGCACATCATCAGGAATATCAAGCCATTTGTTTAAATACTCAATTTCTTTGCTTTCTGCTTCTAGTTTATCCTTTAAATGACTTGGTAAAATTGTATTGGCTGTGGCAAATGTTGATTTATCAATCCAGCGATTTAATCTCCCAGTTTTGCCATAATCGCCTAGCGTAAATCGGTCTTGGCTTGGCTGTCGTATGGTAATAGAAACCGTACCCCTTTCGCACGCTGTCGGTATAACCACTTGCCCACGCTGTTCATCAGGAAAAATTCCTGAACAGATAGGGTTTTTAGGGCTAATTTCTAGTTTATTTAAAATGGCAAATGTATTAGCGATTTTTAGCAAAACGGCATAATTCAAATTTGGCATTTCAAAGCGTTGCCAACCTTGACTGTTTTCCGTCCACAGTTCAAAAGGGCGATTTATGGCAATTTCTGTATTGCCCTTATCGTCCAAAAACCGCTGTATGCCAGTTTTTATGAGTAGACCACGCAATGACGCTGTTCTATCCAAGCTCATTAAATTATCAGACATCACACACCTTACTGCCGTCTTAGGCTATAGATACTTGAAAAATCAACATCACGAGCCACCATAATATTTATCACCGTGCCTTGGTTGATGGTTGCTGTTGGTGGTATATTGATGGTGTTTTCAAGGGCTTTTTCTGCAATGCTCTCGGCAGTGCTTGACGTGTTTTCAATCGTGGTTTGCCCTGCCTTGGATTTATCCTTTTCTAAGTGTGTTGTACCAGCAGAAATGGCATCTTGGATAATGCTTAGCATAATCGCACCGCCAAAACGTTTCCAAAAGTGGTTATTGACTTTTGCCCCCACGCCCATTTCCCCCAGTTGTCCTGTGGCTGGGCTGTCTATGTTGATAGACATATTTTTTGGTGTTTCAATTTTGCCCCATAGTATCGCAACCCTTGCTTTACCTTGGCTCATTTGAATATTTTGCTCACCAAAGACACTAGAGCCACGCTCAATTAGTAAAACCTTACCATTGGCAGAATAGACATCTTTTGCCACTTGGCAAATGGTAAAGCCTTGATAGGTGCTATCCACTCTTGTTTTTAACACACAAGGAATGGTTGTACCTTGTAATAACATCATGCTCACATCACCACGGCTGTTTACTGTGCCATTGGCAAGGCTTGATGAACGCATACTACCTGCCAACCCAGTTTCTTGCTGTACGCTGGCGGTGCGTGAACCATACACATCAACCAAGACCGATGAATGCTCAACCTGCACAGTCTGTATTGGGGCTGGTGCTGTCGGCTCGTCATCATCTTTATCATCATAGATAATCATCGGCTGTGGCTGTGGAGCTGGTATGGGTGCTGGCGGTGCATAATCACGCCCTGCCACCATAGGGCTGTTATAGTCGTTATATACAGGCTGTGGCTGTGGTGCTGGTGCTGGCGTAACCACAGGCTGAGCAACCACCATATCTGCCGTGTCGTCATCATTATCTAAGTCGCTAAAATCCGCTGGGGGCGGTAAAGACTGCATGGCTTGCTTATCCGCTTCAATATCCACCCTTGAACCGCTGGTTATCATATTTTTTTGCTCTTGGGCTTGGCGTTCGGTCTCTTGGGCTTTTTTGTCAGCTTTGGATTGCTGATAACGCCCTATTGCCATAGCAGAACCAATTAGCATGATAATAATCCCCACCAGTGCCACCGCCATTATCTTAAAATTCTTGGCATTGCCACCGTCTCTGCCAGCTTGATTGACACTTGGCACATCATCTTTGACTTGTGCGTCTTCTTCGCCTACCTGCTCAATGCTGTTTTCGGTCTCGTCTGTATCGTCTCTGCCCAGTATCTTTTTCGGCTCTTTTTTGCTAAATAAACCCATATCTACCCCCTATTGCTCTGTCCGCACCACGCCACGGATTGAAGTACCGCTATGATTAAACCCATTATCTTGTAGTCTTTGGTTGGCAAGCTCTGCCACCGCCCCA
>ERZ1023476.25-NODE-25-length-16363-cov-933.807211_pt1 | contig 16363 bp, 15 predicted proteins | sample MGYA00380534_ERZ1023476 | MGnify/ENA primary metagenome ERZ1023476 (study PRJEB33173, sample SAMEA4830400) | metagenome | study: EMG produced TPA metagenomics assembly of the PRJEB25223 data set... | reverse complement strand
CAACCAACCAACCAACCAACCAACCAACCAACCAACCAACCAACCAACCAACCAAGATGGTAATGTTTCTGAACAACTAGAACAAATTAATGTTTTGGGAAACGCTGACACAACAATAAATATTAAAGAAAAAAAAGTTGGCGAAACTCAAATTAGTGCTAAACAACTGGCCAAGCAGCAAGTTTCAGATTCTCGAGATATTGTGCGTTATGAAACTGGGGTTACTGTCGTTGAAGCAGGAAGATTTGGCTCTAGTGGTTACGCAATACGTGGCGTAGAGGAAAACCGTGTTGCAGTCCAAATAGATGGCTTAGCTCAAGCAGAAACAATCTCTTCACAAGGATTTAAAGAGCTGTTTGAAGGCTATGGAAACTTTAATAACACAAGAAACAGTGCTGAAATTGAAACCTTAAAAGAAGTAAAAATTAATAAAGGCGCAAATTCAATTAAAGCTGGTAGCGGTGCTCTTGGAGGCTCTGTTTCTTTTGAAACAAAAGACGCTCGTGATTTTTTAACAGAAAAAAATTATCATTTTTCTTATAAGCGCGGTTATAACTCCGTAAATCAACAAAACTTGAACACATTAACTACCGCAGGGCGTTATAAATGGTTTGATTTTCTTGTTGTTCATACAGATCGTCAAAGTGACGAAATCAAAAACTATGGCTATCACCATTATGATGGAAATATTCAAGGCAAAACTCGTGAAAAAGCCGATCCTTACCGCTATAAATTAAAAAGTACTTTATTAAAATTATCTTTCCAGCCCACTGAAAACCATCGTTTAACACTGGCTGCAGATTTATATGATAACACCTCAAAAGGTCACGATTTTTCTTATAATTTAAATTCATCCAATTTAATTCAAAATTGTTCAGAAACAGAAGGGCATTGTGCAGAAAAAGCATTACGCCACACAAATGATCAAATAAAACGCAAGAATTATTCCGTTATTTATGAAAATTACAGCGTAAATCCACTTTACGATACATTACGAATTTCATTTTCTAATCAAACAATTCGTACTAGAGCAAGAACAGATGATTATTGTGATGGAAATAGTCGTTGTGAAGGCTTTAATAATCCATTAGGGTTGCATTTTAATGAAGAAAATCAACTTGTTGGAGCAGATAACAACCCTGTGGACTATAAAAATATTCCAGATAAAGTCACCGATAAAGTTATAACAGTTGAAAAGACATTTACAGTTGATACTAGTAAAAGTTCATGGAAATGGGACAATACATTTAGAAATAATCTCAGACAATCTCAAATCGAATTAAATACTCACTATAAGACACGAGGAGTCTCTTACGATCTTGATTTAATGAAAATAAACGGAAATAGCGTTACTGTACCTTATGAAATTCCCCAAGGTAAAGAAATCATCCCTGGAGATCGGCATTTAACCGTAAATGGTAAAACATATAAGAATGATGAGGTTCATAAACAACCATTTTCATTAACTTCTACTTATAATGATTTAATTTTACCTTGCTATCAAGAGGGAGGGGTTAATTGTCAAAAATCTACCATTGAAGCTTTTGATCAAAAAGGGAATATTGTAAATATACCCATTACAATTGAAAAAGCCGCTACTGGTGATGACGTAGCACACCTTCAAAAACAAGAGTTTGATAAGAACAATAGAAGATATACTCAGATAAGTGCTCCAAATTTACTATTACCATCAGGAGCGGGTTATTTAGAGAATACTTGGACAAAACGCGATTTAAATACTATAACCAAACAACTCAATCTTGATTTAACTAAATATATTGAGATTGGACGTACTCAGCATAATTTATCCTATGGTGGATTATGGTCTCAAATAAAGAAAGAAATGATAAATCATTCGGGCTTCAATACTGTTTACAAAACTTGGTGGGCAATATATCCACAGGATTGTCAATCAGGAGATGGCTTCAATCCTTTCTGTAATAGAATAGACACTTACTCTTTCTTAATTCCGGTAAAAACAAACACTACAGCGTTATATTTTGCAGATGATGTCAAAGTCAATAACTATTGGGGCTTTGATTGGGCATTTCGTTATGACAGAATTAAACACGCTCCAGAGTATGTTCCAGGCAAGACCCCTAAAGTTCCTGATGGATTAGTCGCCAACCCAACTCTTGAACCAAAATTTAATATAGCGAATGTTTATTCGGATCCTGAAGAATTAGCAAAAATGCAAAAAAATGCTCTTGCCCGTATTCAAGAGATTGCACAGAAAAGAAAACACGCTACCTATTCTTATTCTTTAGGTTTAACCCTAGATCCATTTGATTGGTTAAGAGTGCAAACAAAATACAGAAAAGGATTTAGAGCACCAACAAGCGATGAAACCTATTTCACTTTCCTTCATCCGGACATTTCTATTGTACCGAATACAGATCTAGAAATAGAAACATCAAAAAATAAAGAAATTGCATTTACATTCCATAAACCATTTGGCTATTTGACTACAAGTATATTCCGCACAGACTATAACAATTATATTGATCTTGCGCATATATGTGATAGCGGAAAAGGAAATTGCCCTACACTAATAGGTCGTAATCTTGAGTATCCGATATATAAAAATGTTAATCGACCAACAGCAAAACTCACTGGCTTTGAACTACAAGCTAAATTAATATTAGGTGAAATAGCAAAACCATTAACAGGTTTCAGTATCGGTTATAAATTTACTTACCAAAAAGGTAAAATGACTTATGATCCTAAGATTGATGAAGTTAAACCAACGGATGGATATATTCCAATGAATGCAATTCAGCCAAAAACATCCGTGATAAATCTAAGTTATGCACATCCTAAAGATTATTTTGGGATTGATGTTTATCTTACTCACGTAAGTGCAAAAAAAGGAAAAGAAACTTACAACCGCTATAAACCCAAATTCAATGATTTAAAAAACAGCTATGTTAAGTGGCGTAGTAATGCTTACACATTGATTGATTTAATTAGTTTTGTAAAACCAATTCCAAATCTTACCTTACAAGCAGGGGTATATAATTTAACCAATAGAAAATATATTACTTGGGATTCTGCGAGATCAATTAGACCATTTGGTACAAGTAATTTGATTAATCAAACAACAGGCGCAGGCATTAACCGTTTCTATGCTCCAGGTAGAAACTATAGAATGTCAGTTCAGTTTGAGTTTTAGTTATCTCTAAAACCCAAAGTGATATTATTTATAGGGTCTCGGCTTATGTCCCCCTATAACAACTGAAATTACAAAAGTGGATGATGGCTATTTATTAAAGGCAAATTTCACTTTTTGTTGTCAAGCTGAATTGGTGATTTTTCAAATGCGTATTGCGTAAGAAAAACAGCTGAAAAATAAGCCGCACTTTTGCGGCTTATTTTGTTTTTAGGATTAGCTTTCTACAAAGCTTAAGGCTGTTTCAACCACTTCAATTCCTGCGCCTTGTTTAAACGCATTTTCGCTTAAATAGCGTCGCCATTGACGAGCACCTTTGCAATTTTGGAATGCGCCTAATATATGACGGACGATATGATTAAGGTGTATGCCTTGGCTAAGTTGTTGTTCAATATAAGGAAGCATTGACCGTACCGCTTCATGAGCGGTAACAATTGGTGCGTTAGGATCAAATAAGGCTTGGTCAATTTGCCCAAGTAAACTTGGATTTTGATAAGCCTCTCGCCCAACCATCACGCCGTCCACATATTGCAAATGTTGCTTCATTTCTTCAATGGTTTTTATACCACCATTAATTGCAATAGTTAGATGTGGAAAATCACGTTTTAGTTGATACACCCGAGTATAATCTAATGGCGGAATTTCTCGATTTTCTTTGGGACTTAACCCCGAAAGCCAAGCTTTTCGTGCGTGGATAATAAACTCTTGGCAACCTTTTCCTTGAACCTTTTCAATAAAATCACATAAAAATTCATAGCTGTCTAATTCATCAATGCCAATACGCGTTTTCACAGTGACTGGAATTTTGACCGCACTTTGCATTTGTTCTACACAGTCTGCCACCAAATCTGCTTTCGCCATTAAGCAAGCACCAAACATTCCATTTTGTACGCGATCAGAAGGGCATCCTACATTAAGATTAATTTCGTGATAGCCTCGTTTCTCAGCAAGTTTTGCGCAATATTTGAGTTGTTCAGGATCGCTTCCTCCCAGCTGTAACGCAACGGGATTTTCTTGTAAATCAAAATCCAAGTGGTCATATTTTGCGTGGATAATCGCAGATGCAGTGACCATTTCAGTGTAAAGTAACGCATGCTTTGAAAATTGGCGATGAAAATAACGACAATGGCGTGTTGTCCAATCTAACATTGGTGCAACAGAAAAACGGCCGCGATAAAAGTACGGTAGATTTTGAGGCATTTTTATTTCTCTTATTCGGTTTTGCTGCGTAATTCTTCGGCTTGGCGAGCTTGCATTTGCTGGCGAAAACGGCCTGCAGCAAAGTGGTAAAATGGTTTTGGGCTAAATTGGCGCGAGATTATGGATGCAATAATGCTGGAAATCAAGAGCCAAATGAGAACGGGTTGTGCGCCTGTCATTTCCATTACAACAACACTGGCTGTAACTGGCGATTGTGTGCAGCCAGCTAAAAATGCCGCCATACATAAAATCACCAAAAAACGTTGATCAACCATACCGCCACTTAGATCCCAAAGCATTGCGCCAATGCCTACGCCTGTTGTCAGTGATGGGGTAAAGATACCACCGGCAATACCATTCCTAGGGGTAACACAAACCAAACTGCAACAGGATATTTAGATGACCAGTGAGCATTTAGTTCTAATCCAAAATCAGATAATTTAGTAAATATTTACATATATAAAATAAAAAAGTGCGGAGAATTTTCTCCGCACTTTTCTTTTGTTTCTTCTGTCTTTTATCTTTAAGACATTCAGGAATCCATCAATTATTTGATGATTTTCGCAACAACGCCCGCACCTACTGTACGGCCACCTTCACGGATTGCGAAACGTAAACCTTGGTCCATCGCAATTGGGTGGATTAAGCTTACTGTCATCTTGATGTTATCGCCTGGCATTACCATTTCCACGCCTTCTGGTAATTCAATAGTACCAGTCACGTCTGTTGTACGGAAATAGAATTGTGGACGGTAACCTTTGAAGAATGGAGTATGACGACCACCTTCATCTTTTGATAATACGTACACTTCTGATTCGAAGTCAGTGTGTGGTGTGATTGAACCTGGTTTCGCTAATACTTGACCACGTTCGATTTCTTCACGTTTGGTACCACGTAATAATGCACCGATGTTTTCACCTGCACGACCTTCGTCAAGTAATTTACGGAACATTTCAACACCTGTTACAGTAGTTTTCGCTGTATCTTTGATACCGACGATTTCTACTTCATCACCAGTACGGATGATACCACGTTCTACACGACCAGTTACTACTGTACCACGACCTGAAATTGAGAATACGTCTTCAATTGGAAGAAGGAACGGTTGGTCAATCGCACGCTCTGGCTCTGGAATATAAGTATCTAAGTGACCTGCTAATTCTAGGATTTTTTCTTCCCATTCTGCTACGCCGTTTAATGCTTGTAATGCAGAACCACGTACGATTGGAGTATCGTCACCTGGGAAGTCATATTGAGATAGAAGTTCACGCACTTCCATTTCTACTAATTCTAATAACTCTTCATCATCTACCATGTCGCATTTGTTTAAGAATACGATGATGTATGGTACACCTACTTGGCGACCTAATAAGATGTGTTCACGAGTTTGTGGCATAGGACCATCTGTTGCTGCTACTACTAAAATAGCACCATCCATTTGCGCCGCACCAGTAATCATATTTTTAACATAGTCGGCGTGTCCTGGACAGTCTACGTGTGCATAGTGGCGAGTTGGTGTATCGTATTCAACATGTGAAGTGTTGATGGTAATACCACGCGCTTTTTCTTCTGGCGCGTTATCAATTTGGTCAAATGCACGCGCTGCACCACCGTAGTGTTTTGCTAATACGGTTGTGATTGCTGCTGTTAAAGTTGTTTTACCGTGGTCAACGTGGCCGATTGTACCCACGTTTACGTGCGGTTTTGTACGTTCAAATTTTTCTTTAGACATTGAAATAGTCCCTCTAAATAGACACGGTTATCGATGGGTAAATTAAACCACATTAACCAATAAATTTATTTGCTGATTGATATAAGGATGAAGAATTATAAGACTGGTGCTGATAGGCGGATTTGAACCGCCGACCTCACCCTTACCAAGGGTGCGCTCTACCAACTGAGCTATATCAGCGTCTGGAGCGGGCAGCGGGAATCGAACCCGCATCATTAGCTTGGAAGGCTAAGGTAATAGCCATTATACGATGCCCGCAAGTCCTAAATTCGTCTGTCCCATCAGGATCCATCTAAAAGATGGTGGAGGGAGAAGGATTCGAACCTTCGAAGGCTGAGCCAACAGATTTACAGTCTGCCCCCTTTGGCCGCTCGGGAACCCCTCCACACTAAATGAATACTTGATACGAAAGAATGGTGCCGACTATCGGAATCGAACTGATGACCTACTGATTACAAGTCAGTTGCTCTACCTACTGAGCTAAGTCGGCGTGTCGTAAGCAAGTGAGGCGTATTATATGGAAAAAACTTTAACTGACAAGTATTTTTTATAAAAAAGTTTATTTTTTTGATTATTCGTTTAAATCACAATCAAAAAAGTGATTTTTTAATCAAATTAGTACACATTTAATGAAAAATGAATGCTAAATTTTTATTTATAGCGTATATTTTTCTCTGTTTATTTAGCCATCAAATAAAATTATTGTGGAATTTTCAACTCAGCAAACACCTTTTTTAAGCTTTAATCGTGAACAATGGGCGGAATTACGTAAATCCGTTCCATTAAAATTGACAGAGCAGGATCTCAAACCACTCTTAGGTTTTAATGAAGAGCTATCTTTGGATGAAGTCAGTATGATTTATTTACCATTAGCTCGTTTAATTAATTATTACATTGACGAAAACCTTCGCAGACAAGCTGTTTTACACCGTTTTTTAGGGCGTAATAAAACAAAAGTACCTTATATCATTAGCATTGCAGGTAGCGTAGCGGTAGGGAAAAGCACTTCAGCACGAATACTCCAATCACTTCTTTCCCATTGGCCAGCGGAGCGCAAAGTAGATCTTATAACTACTGATGGTTTTTTATATCCATTAGAAAAACTAAAAAAAGATCATCTTTTACACAAAAAAGGTTTCCCTATTTCTTATGATACGCCCAAACTTATTCATTTTTTAGCCGATGTGAAATCTGGCAAAACTGAGGTGGAAGCACCAATCTATTCGCATTTAACCTATGATATTATTCCTGATAAATTTAATGTGATAAATAAACCTGACATTCTTATTTTAGAGGGCTTGAATGTACTTCAAACGGGTAATAATAAAACCAATCAAACATTCGTATCAGATTTTGTTGATTTCTCTATTTATGTTGATGCAGAAGAAAAATTATTGAAAGAATGGTATATCAAACGGTTTCTGAAATTCCGCGAAAGCGCATTCAACGATCCTAATTCTTACTTTAAACATTATGCCAATTTATCGAAAGAAGAATCCATTACCACCGCTAGTAAAATTTGGGATGAAATTAACGGGTTAAACCTTAATCAAAATATTCTTCCAACTCGTGAGCGAGCAAATCTAATTCTAAAAAAAGGTCACAATCACCAAGTAGAATTAATAAAATTAAGAAAATAAAAATTCGCACGTAAGAACGTGCGAATCTTAGTCAATACCTAACTCAAAATCAGTTATTGATAAAAATATCGTAAAAAATTACCGCACTTTTTATCTAAATTTGACTTCTTGTACAATGCGTTTTGCCGTCGAGATTGGTAATTGCCCAATAAAAGTAATTTCTTTTCCTCCGATGACCTCGCTATAAATCGTATAAGCCCCTTGTTTCCAAGTATTTTCTGGTAGGCCATTAGAAGAGCTTACATTAGAGACAAACAACGTAAAAGTAAATAAGCCATCACTATATAATGCACTATCTATGATTTCATTTTCTAATATTTCTTGAGTATATCGAATTAAAGAAAAACCTTGTGGCAACCAACCTGCAGACCAAGTTATATCTGAACTTTGTTCATTTTTACTTTCTTTCAATAAAGGGGGCAATGATACCTTGTTAATATAATCCGTTAATCCTCTCAATCTGTCATCGATGTAAAGTGTTACAACTCTAAATTGATCAAGTAGCTTGCCTTCACGATCAAGCATATCACTGCGTAATAACAAGCCATTTTCTTCATCGATAAACACCAAATATTGATACCGAAAATCATCTTTAGGAACAATTCTAATCGTATCAGCGAAACGCCCAGCAACGCGATCTTTACCTAATTTTACGAAATCATAATCAGAAGAAAGCTTATCAAAATTTGCACGCACAACCGCAGGCATCGCATCAACTATATTGCCACTATTAAGCGTAAATGCTTGAGCATTTGGCTGAAAATAACTGACTAAATTATCACGTTGAATAATTTCTTGCTGGCGACCATCTAAAGTAACTAATTGTGCGTAGGTTTTGTTATCTTGTTTGATATGTCGATAACGAAATGAATCCATATTTGCTGGAGTAGTTTGCACAAAGGCAATTTCATAATTGAGATTATCCAATGCTTGTGTCATTTTATCTAAAGACTGCTTCGCAGAAAGCTCTTCAGCAGAAACAATGCTACTTAATAGCAAAGAAAGAGAAAGTGCGGTAAATTTTAATGCGATTTTTTTCATAGAAATCTAAAGGATAAAAATTCACCACACTAAATAACAATTAGGTGGTGAATCAATAATCTGAACAAAGGAAACCAATTTATCTTACTTGACTGCTACTTACATCTAAAGCATCAGAGTGCATTCGACGTTGCAATTCATAATTTTGCAACATTGCACCAATGCGACGACTTTTTTTCTCAAGCTGATCTGAAGTTAATGTATCTTTACTTGGCGCATTATAGCTAACCTCTTGAACCGCATTATTAAATGGCAAGGTTTGCAATACTGGAGTCTCAGGTAAATTAGACGCATCGTTTTTATTATTGAAAGATTGAACACCAAGTACTGCCACTAAACATACACCAGCAGCAACAGCAACTTGCGTCATTGGCGCAAAGAACGCTTTTAATTTTTGCATAAATACAGAATTATGTGCGTCTTCTGGTTCAGGTTGAGACACAGCAATGACATCAACTTTCTTCACGTCTTCTAACTCAATCAAATCTGCCATTTTAGCGGTAAAATCAGCCCCTAAAAAGACCGCACTTTCTTTACGCATTACTGAACGAACGGTATGAAATGAATGCCAAGACGCTTGTAATTCTTCGTCTCTTAATAAAGCATCTATCAAGTCAGTTTCGACTTGTTCTCCATCCATATAGGCTGAAAGCTGCTCTTTTTGCATAGTAAACTCCGATTGTTATTCGCTCTACATTAGAGGTTGAATTTTATTTTCGATCATTTCCCTTGCTCGGAAGATTCGGGAACGAACCGTACCAACAGGACAATCCATAATTTCTGCAATATCTTCGTAACTTAAACCTTCTAGTTCTCGTAACGTAATCGCAGTTTTTAAATCTTCTGGTAAGTTATGAATAGTATCAAAAACAATTCTTTCTAACTCACTAGACAACATCTCATTTTCGGGTGTATCCACATCCCTAAGGTGTGTTCCCACATCATAATTTTCAGCATCTTCTGCCAAAATATCTTCATTTGGTGGACGGCGACCTTGAGCCGTTAAATAATTTTTTGCCGTATTAACGGCAATTCGATAAAGCCATGTATAGAAAGCACTTTCGCCACGAAAAGATTCAATTGAGCGATAAGCCTTTATAAAGGATTCTTGCACCACATCAGGAATATCGTTACGCGATACATATCGGGTCAAAAGCCCTGCTACTTTATTTTGATAACGCGAAACCAACAAATTGAAGGCTTTTTTATCCCCTTGCTGTACTCTTTCTACCAAAGCCTGATCTGTTAGCTGTTCAGCCATATTTCTCCCATGCCAATATCTAACACGCCTTAATATCAAGACAGCAAGCTCTTGTTGCTTGTTCAGACAAAAGCGTGTTAAAAAAGTTCATTCGCTAATCAATAATTTTAATTTATGATGATTTTCTGCACTTTTTGGATATATTCAACCATCATTTGAAGCTCTACATCTTGTGATTTCACACGATTAAAAAACCACGAAAACAACTGCAAATCAGAACTTTCTAACAAGCGAATAAAAATATCTTTTTTATCATCACTTAATGTATCAAAATGCGCCAAATAAAAAGGCATTATGATTTTATCCAACTCTAACATTCCTCGACGACAATCCCATTCAATGCGAAGTTTATTATATTTTTCCATTTTATTTCCCTAAAATTGAGGGCTGATTATAGCTTAAAAAATAGTAATAAAAAAAGTCAGCATTTCTGCTAACTTTCATTCTTTAAATATTATTTATTCTTTAATAAATCACGGATTTCAGTAAGCAATGCTTCTGCCTTTGGTGCAGTTTTTTTCTCCTCTGGTTTTCTTACCTTATTGATTACTTTGATCATCATAAAGATTGCAAAAGCAATAATAATAAAATCAATCACATTTTGAATAAACAAACCATAATTTAAAGTAACAGCAGGAACATCGCCTTGTGCTTGTGCTAATACAAATTTCATATCTTTGAAATCAATACCACCAGTTAAAATCCCCAACACGGGCGTAAAAATATCACTAACAAGTGAACTTACGATCTTGCCAAATGCGCTACCAATAATCACACCGACAGCCATATCTACGACATTGCCACGCATTGCAAATTCGCGAAATTCTTTAATAAAATTCATAATAATGTTCCCCTTCAAAAATTACATAAAAAGAGCGACTATTATAATAAATCACTCTGAAAAGTAAAAAAACTAAATAAAGAATGCGCTTGGTTGGAATAATTTCTCAATTTCTGGCACATTTTTCTTATCACTTAAATAAATCACTATATGATCGCCTTCTTCAATAATCACTTGACGACGAGCAATAATTACATCATTCCCTCGTAATAAAGCACCAATAATGGTTCCCATCGGCAAACGCAACTCACCAATTTTTCGCCCTACTATATTTGAAGTATTCACATTACCGTGTGCAACAATTTCAATGGCTTCGGCAATGCCATGTCGTAATGTTGCCACATTTTTTACATCGCCTTTACGCACGTGACCTAACAAAGCAGAAATCGTTACTTGTTGTGGAGAAACCGCAATATCAATCGTGCCTCCCTGAATAAGATTAATATAAGCAATCCGTTGAATCAGTACCATTGCTTTTTTCGCACCTAAACGCTTGGCTAACAAAGCTGACATAATATTCGCTTCATCGTCGCTACTTAATGAAAGAAATACATCCACACTTTCAATATGTTCTTCAAAAAGCAAGTTTTGGTCTGAGGCATCTCCATTAAATACTAACGTTTTTGGCAACTTTTCTGCTAAGGCTTGCGCTCTGTTTGAATCTCGTTCAATAAGCTTTACAGTACAAGAATTTTCCAAACGTTTTGCTACGCCAAAAGCAACATTTCCTCCACCAACAATCATTACTCGCTTATAAGGTTTCTCCAAACGTTGTAACTCTCCCATTACCGCCTTAATATGTTCAGTAGCGCAAATAAACGTGATTTCATCGCCAGCTTCTACAATGGTTGAGCCTTGTGGACGAATCGGTTTGCCATTACGTAAAATAGACATAATACGACAATCAATATGTGGCATATGTTCGCGAAATGCGGAAAGTGCATATCCAACCAAAGGCCCCCCATAATAAGCTTTCACTACAACAATACTAATACGATTATTGGCAAAATGGGCAACTTGTAATGCACCTGGATAAGCAATTAAACGCGTAATTTCATCAGTGACAAGATTTTCAGGCGAAATTAAATGATCAATAGGTATATTTTCATTGTTGAACAACTTGTCTTTTTCACGTAAATATTCTGAATTACGGATACGTGCAATTCGCGTTGGCGTATTAAATAATGTATAGCCCATTTGACAAGCGACCATATTAATTTCATCGGAGGCTGTCACGGCAACCATTAAATCGGCATCTGCCGCGCCTGCGTCACGAAGCACTTTTGGAGATGATGGAGAGCCTTGTACCACACGCAAATCGTGCTTTTCTTGCAATGTTTGTAACTGAGGTGATTCATTATCCACTAAGGTAATATCGTTATCTTCACTGACTAAGTTTTCTGCAAGCGTCGTTCCTACCTGACCTGCACCCAAAATGATGATTTTCATTATCGCTCTCCTTTATGCTCGTTTAAGCAATTTAGCATAATAGAACCCATCGCCACTATTTGGTTGCGGAATGAATTGAAAACCCACCGCACTTTTATCATCACTAACAGGTAATGGCAATAACTCCGCATCTGCGTGAGCATTTAAAAATGCTTGGATTTGTTCGCCATTTTCTTCTGGCAATACAGAACAAGTCGCATAAAGCAAAACACCGCTTGGCTTAAGTTTTTCCCAAAGCGCATTCAAAATTTTCTTCTGTAATTCAATAAGCTGAGCGATATCAGTTTCTTTGCGTAACCATTTTATATCAGGGTGACGGCGAATCACTCCAGTTGCAGAACAAGGTGCATCAAGTAAAATTCGGTCAAATTTTACCGCACTTTTACCAATTTCAGCTAACCATTCGTCAGGTTTACTCGCATCGCCGCAAACCACTATCGCTTGCTGATTTAAACGTGCAAGATTTTCTTCTACTCGTTTTAAGCGATGAGATTCTACATCTAATGCAATCACATTAGCTTGAGGTGCCAGTTCTAAAATATGGGTCGTCTTACCACCGGGTGCAGCGCAAGCATCGAGGATCCATTCCTCATTTTTAGGCTCAAGCAACATTGCCGCCCATTGCGCACTCAAATCTTGCACCGTAACCGCCCCTTCTTCAAAGTGCGGTAATTTTTGCACAGCAATCGGTATATCTAAACATAGCGCATTAGGATGGTGACTTGTTTTTGCAGAAATACCTTGTTCCTCAAGTAAAGTGCGGTAAGTTTCGAGGGCGTTTTTTTGTGAATTCACTCGCAGCCACATTGGTGGTTTCTGATTGTTCGCCTCAATGATCTCACGCCAATTCGGATAGGCTTTTTTTAATTTATTCACGAACCATTCTGGGTGAAACGTTTGCCAATTTTTATCGATAATTGCCAAAATTTCATCTTGCTCACGTAAAAATCTACGCAAAACCGCATTCACTAATCCTCTAAAACTATCAGATTTTAATGATTTTGTTGCGTTCACAACTTCATCAACTGCCGCATGAGCAGGCACTCGCATATAAAGCAATTGATATAATCCAACAAGTAACAGGCAATGAATAATGCGAGTTTTACCTTTAAGCGGCTTATCCACAAGACGTTTGATAATTTGCTCTAAGCGAAGCAATACGCGACACACGCCAAAACAAATTTCTTGTAACAAAGGCAAATCTTGGGCTTTTACAGAAAGTTGCACTTCTGGGATTAACGCTGACAAGGATTTGCCCTCATCCAATACTTGCAAAATTAAGTTTGCTGCGATAGCTCTGGTCGAAAGTGCGGTCATTTTTACTGAGTTTTTTGCTTTGATAGTTTTAGAAGAAAATTTTTTCATTATGCAAGCACCTTACCAACAGTAAACCACTCTGCACGGCCATTTAATAAATCTTGTGCAGACATAGGCTTTTTACCTGCGGGTTGTAATTGCAATAAGTTTAAGACTCCATCGACAGTCGCAATTTGAATGCCATTTTTATCCACACTTAAAATAGTTCCCGCAGGTTTATCTTGATGAGGCAATACTTCCGCTTGATACACTTTTAAAGTTTGTGCATTGCTATCTTTGTCTTCTGTTGAAAAATAAGCAATCGGCCAAGGATTAAAAGCGCGGATATTACGCTCCAGTTGCATTGCAGGAAGTGACCAATCTAATTGTGCCTCTTCTTTGGAAAGTTTTTCTGCATAATTACTTTGGCTGCCATCTTGTTTTTCCGCTATAAATTTACTGTTTTCAAGATTATCTAAAACATCGATTAATGCTGATGGAGCAAGCTCTGCCAGTTTGTTATAAAGACTCGTTGAAGTTTCAGTCGGTAAAATATCACAATAGACTTTATGTAACATATCGCCTGTATCTAAACCTTCATCCATTTGCATAATGGTTACACCCGTTTGTACATCGCCAGCCCAAATTGAACGCTGAATGGGTGCCGCACCTCGCCAACGTGGAAGAATAGAACCATGCACATTCAAACAACCCAAACGAGGGGCATCTAATACAGCTTTCGGTAAAATTAATCCATAAGCGACAACAACCATTACATCTGCATTTAACGCTTTTAATTCAGACTGTGCTTCTTCTTTACGTAAGGATTTAGGTTGATAAACGGGAATGTTATTTTGCTCAGCAAGTTGCTTGACAGGACTTGCTTGCAATTTCTTACCGCGACCAGCTGGTTTATCAGATTGCGTATAAACAGCGATCACGTTATGTTGAGAATTTAGAATGGCTTGTAAATGCTGTGCAGCAAAATCTGGCGTACCCGCAAAAATAATATTAAGTGATTTCATAATGTTCTACGTTATGGTAATTGATAGGAAAAAGGAAGTAGGGTGGGCTTAAGCCCACCGTTTTTTGAAATGATTGCTGGGCTAAAGCCCACCCTACGTTTTAGCTTTTCGCAATCTGCTTCTTGTATTTAATCAACTTTTCTTTAATACGTTGGCGTTTAAGTGGAGAAAGATAATCAACAAATAAAATTCCATTAAGATGATCGATCTCGTGCTGAATACAGATCGCAAGCAAACCATCCGCATCTAAAGTAAATTCTTTACCATCACGATCTAACGCTCTCACTGTCACTTTTTCTTTACGAGGAACCAACGCACGGAACCCTGGAATGGATAAACACCCCTCTTCAATTCCCGTTTCGCCTTCTGAAGCCAAAATTTCAGGGTTAATCAAAACAAACTGATTCTGTTTATCGCCTTCAACATCAATAGTAATAATACGTTGCAAAATATCCACCTGAGGTGCAGCTAAACCAATACCTTTCTCTTGATACATCGTATCAAACATATCATCAACAATTTTACGAATTGCATCATTAACTTCAGTAACAGGCTCACAGACAACCTTTAAGTGATCATCAGGATAAATTAATACATTAAGTGCGGTCATAATTTCTCTTGTTTTTAAGGGTAGAATTTTAGCGGGATTATAGCACAGCTAAGAAAGAATGTGTAGAAAAGCCCCAAATGGGGCTTAGATTAATATTCGAATTTGGGAGACTTTTTTAATTCCCTTCTAAGACAGATGTAAAATAACCTGCAGCATATTTGATTTGATCTTAGGATATGGAACTAATAACTTACCAAAATTCTTTCTTAGCTAATCCATTTAATAAAGAAATATCTGATAGTCCTTGAATAATTTGAGACTTAGTTACACCATTACCATCATTGCGCAAAAGAAGCTCGATTCCTAATTTATCATCATCTGTTAAATAAAATTTTCCGAGTCTATAATCAATATTTATTTTATTCACTTTTCTTAATGAAAAGCGGTTCTCATCATCGTCATACATGATAAAAAATTGAATATCACCTCCATCATGGGGAACAACTACAACATTCGTACCTTGTAATCTAAACACCAAAAAATTATCTTGTATTACATTAATAGAATAACCTTCTTCCTTAAGAATATCTACGATTTCAGATACAGAATATTGATTATCAATACCTTTAATTTCTCCTTTATCAGAAAATAAAGAATTAAAGAAATTACTCATAAATTCCCCCTCCATTTGGATTTCGTGTTGCCGTAATAGATGATTTATCACGCATTTTTGCACTGAGATCTGTAGAATAAGAGAATTGATCCATTGAATTGGTTAAATCATACTGGTACTTATTACCAGAGCTATCTTGATATATTTTCTTACCATTTTCAAAAATTGGGATAAGCATACACTTTTCTCCTGCTTTAAGTTCATTATAATGAGAGTAAATTGATTATTTTTTATTCTATCTTAGTAAATAAGGTACTGGTGTAAGGACAAGAGGTATCCCCGTCTCTGCCCAGTATTGCTATTGAGTAATCGGTAAACACAAATACTGTTTTACTAATTTTTTGAAATTTAAAGATAGAAAAACCCCCAGCCTTTCGACTGGGGGTTCTTATCTTTTATTCTACTCTGCTTTATTCTATTTATGTATTTGCTAACCTGGCGGTGCCCTACTCTCACATGGGGAAACCCCACACTACCATCGGCATT
>ERZ1023476.16-NODE-16-length-30004-cov-11.453037_pt1 | contig 30004 bp, 27 predicted proteins | sample MGYA00380534_ERZ1023476 | MGnify/ENA primary metagenome ERZ1023476 (study PRJEB33173, sample SAMEA4830400) | metagenome | study: EMG produced TPA metagenomics assembly of the PRJEB25223 data set... | reverse complement strand
ATGTGGGATAGAAGTGTACCTTACATTATCTGTCTCCGTCATTTCTGGAATGGGGCTTTTATTTTGTTCAACTTCCACCGCTTCAATGGAATAAACTCTATTACCCTGCTCTCTTGTCATTTCTTTCACGGTTAGTTTAGCCAAATACACTTGGTCATCTACTTTCATAGGTGCAATCGTTCTATGAACAGCTTCTATGTCAGGGCTATCATTCTTATAACCACTTTGCCAAGCAAAAACAGAATTTTCAAATAATTTATCTGCATTAGCGACAGCAATCGCATGAATTTCTTCATTAACTGATTTATTACTGGCTTTTCCACTGAGCATTTTATCTAAATTTTTATTTGATATAACAGCCTGAATGCCACTATGAAAATTGGTAAGCTCTGTGCCTGTAAAGTTTTTGGCAAGTTCTTTGGCTTCACTATTATTCTTTGCCAACCTACTGATGTTAGCACCTTTAAAATCTTTACCAATTCTATCTAAATAGGCTTGGTTATCCTTGGGGTCTTGTAGTTTGTTATAAATTGTTTCTTGACCTGTTTGGGTCGGTGGTGTCTGTTGCGGTTGGTTTTCCCCCACTTTGGCTTGCTGATTTGTTTCAAGCGGTTTTTGAGCGGTCATTTCTACTTGGTTGGTAGTGCGTGCTTGTTGCTTGACTTGCAGTTCCGCCAAATCTTTTTCTGTTGGTGTGTAGCCCTTAACTTCAATACCACGCAATGACGCTTCTAGCCACGCCTTTTGTTTGAACTCTTCTGTGCCTTTTAGCTTAATGGCTGTCCAGTTTTTGGATTGTGCCATATCAAGCATGGCATGAATGGTTTTTTCGTCTTGGCGTGATGTGTGTAAGCTGCTGCTTCTGTCTTCAAAAGCAATATTTATTTGGTCTTTGTCGTTTTTATCGTAATAATTGGTTTTTTGGTCGGTTAAATAACGATTTTTGGTAATCGCCACATAGTTGTTTTTAATGTTATCAGGTAGCCAGTCAAACTCTGCCAAATCAGGTGTTTTTTGGGTTTGGTTTGGTGTAACAGTTTCTTCTTTTTGTTTTGTATTATCAGCCATTGGGCTTTTTTGTTGCTCTCGTTCACTGTCGTGTTCTATGGCATTTGGCAGGTCTAATGCTGGCTCATATCTTTCAACTTCCCATAAATTTTTATGTACTGTTTTTGATTGAGCTGGGTTGTTTGGGTCAGGGATATTAACAGGTTGCTTTCCTAAGTCATTTAAAATAATGGCATCGCCTTTTTGCACGCCACTGTCTTTTATGGCTCGCTCCAAATCCACGCCCCATTCTTTTTTTGCAATACCGTTATCATGCTTTATTTCCACAAAGTAGCTTTGTCTTTGTGTTGGGTCATCTTGATAGGGAGCAAAGCCATAAGAAAGCAGTTCGCCTTTAACAACTGGCTTTTTGTTATTGTCGCTCATCTTAAATATCCTTTAAAATTGGTTAATCAAATAACCCAGCAAATTCATTATAGACTTCTTGGGTAAAATCATCGTCAAATTCGCTTGGGTCGTCCAAGTCAAAATCAACTTCGTTGGGGTCATCGTCAGGCTCTATGCTATTGGCTTTCTCTTTTTCTAAAAGCTCTTTTACGTCTTTTTTATCAAGCGTATCAATATAGTTTAGAAAATCTTCATCAAAACCAAAACTTTTGCCTACTTTATCCAAATATTCAGGGTTGCTTGCTTCAATCTCTTTGGTTGTCTGCAACTTACTGTAATGGTCGGCTGGGTTTTTGACAATGCCACGCATGACTTTTAACATGGCTTTAATATCAAGAATTGGTGGCTGGTGTTTGGCTGGAATATCAAGCCCTTGTGCTGGCTCTTCCACTCTTTTCATGCGTTTGCCAAAGACATCAGGGCTGGTGTAATAAAAAGCCTTATCACAAAAAATGGGGGGCGTGCGTCTAAAAAAGATGATTTCTTTTTCAGCGTCCATCTCTTTTAGCTCTTGGGGAAGCATTAACGCCCTTGATTGGTCTGATGTTGAGACACTACCACCGCCACCTTTACCACGATTGCGACTGACTGATTTGCCCTTAACAGTCTGTGTGCCTAATTTACGGCTTAGCTCTTCGGCTTGGTCTTGCTCGGTTGGGGTGTATTCCACTTGGCAAGCCATGTTTGCAAAAATATCTTTTGCTCCATCTTTGCCATAAACGCCTTCAACCTGTGATTTTGATTGAAAAATCAACATAAGACGCATATTGTAGCCTGCCATATACGCCACCGATTTTTGTACAATCTCAATCTTTCCAAGTGCGGTAAATTCGTCCAAAAGCACCAAACATTGATGCTTTAAGCCATCATCTTGTTCAGGCAGAACTTGTGTGTTAATCCCTAAAAGCTGGCTAAACATGATATTTAACAGCTTTGAAAATCTTGGCAAGGCGTTAGGCTGGATACCAACGTAAATTGTCATTTTCTTTTTGCGTACTTCATCAAGGCGGAAATCCGAGTATGAAGTTGCACTTGCCACAACAGGGTCGGTAAAGATAATTAGGGGTGCTTTCATTGTACTGTCAATGCCCCCACGAGTATTCTCTGCTGGGTTTCCAGCATAGCTCATCAATGCTTGGACGCATTCGGCGGACAATTCCCTACCTTCACTTTTGCGTTGCTCTATGGTCTGTACAATCCAGTCATTAAGCGGTACTGGACTTTCTGCAATTCGCATGAGTTCTGCCAGCGTACAGGGGCGTTCAGGCGTTTCAATCATATACAAGACCAGCCCAGTAAATAAACGCTGTGCTTGTGAGTTGAAGTAATCTGACGTGTCATTACCGCTATTAGCTGGAAAGAATATATTGGCAATGTCGCCAATATCTTTCATTCGCTCAAACTCATCACGGCTAATATAGTCTAATGGGTTGTATCGATGTGAGCGGTAAATTTTCTCGCCATTGACAATCTGCGGTGTTGGGTTGGGCGAAAACAAGTAAACATCTTGGTATTTTGCCCTGAAACCTGCGGTTAAGTCCCAGTTTTCATTTTTCACATCAAGCACCATCACGCTGTCAGGATAGTGCAATAAATTGGGAATAACGATTGCCACACCCTTGCCTGAACGAGTTGGGGCGGCCACAAACATAAATTCATTGCCAAAAAACTCTAAAAACTTATTTTTGTGTTTACCAATTAAAATGCTGGGGTTAGACGGTTTTTTGGTTTGTAATTTGGCTCGCTCTTTGTCATTTGGCAAAAATCCAGCTCGTCTAATTTCTGCGTCATTGGCAAAGCGTGCCGAACCATGCAACTCACGCTTTGGTTTGCTAAATAAAGCGGTAAAAACAACCACATTTAGCACAAGCCACATCACAGCCCCAGCCAATATTGAGCCTTTAATGGCTTTGGCAACCTTGTCAATATGTCCATAAGTGTCTTGGTATTTTAAAATGGTGTCGTAACCATAGTAATCCATTGGGATTTTTTGCCATTCCAAAAACACAAAATTAGCAAAAAACCACGCCAAGCCCACAAAAATAATATTGGCAATGATGATGATAATTAAGTATTCGGCAGGCTTTCTATCGCTCATAATGCCTTACCTTGTTGCAATCTTGCCTTTCTGACTGGGTCATAGGCAACTTGTTTTACATAGGTTCTTTCCAAAAATATCATCACATCTATTGTGGTGTATGTATCACGCATAATTTGGTCAAAATCAATTTTTGAGCCAATTTCTGATTGTTTAATAAGCGTTCCAATACGATAATAAGCACTTTTACAATCGTTAGCGTGTACTGTTGTGATAGAACCCCCATGTCCATTATTTAACGCACCCACATAATCAAAGGCTTCGTCCCCACGAAGTTCAGTCAGGAATATACGGTCAGGCTTCATACGCATACAAGACGCTAATAACTGTTTTGGCGTTACATCTTTATAAAACAAATGTACTCTATTAGGGTGCTTAGGCAGGTCTAATTCATGAGTATCTTCAATCGTGATGATGCGAGTATCCAAAGGCACTAAATCACAAATGGCTTTGGTAAAAGTAGTCTTACCTGAACCAGTTGCACCAATCAGACAAATATTCTGCTTATGCTCCAATGCTAAACGGATAAATTTATCAATATCCCTGTCAGCTTTGGCTTTTAGCATTTGCAATTCAAAAAGCTGTAATTTCACATCATCAGGAATGCCCAGATAACGGCTTAGATATTTGATTTCTTCCGCTTCATTTTCTAGTCGTTGGCGTTCAAAGTTTGGTAACTGCACGTTGTCTGTTTGGAAAGTGGATACATCAACCCAGTTATCCAATCGCCCACTTTTCTCATAATCATCAAATTCAAAACGAGTTAAATTCGGCTGGCGGATTGTGATTGACACCGTACCAGTTTCGCAGGCTGTTGGAATGATGACCTGTCCACGTTGTCCATCAGGCAATACGCCTGAACAAATGGGGTTCTCGCCATTGATTTCTAGGTTGTTAAAGACAGCAAAAGTATTAGCAATATTTTTTAAATGATTGTAGGTAAGTTTTGGGGCATGGTGTTTTTGCCAGCCATGTTGGTTTTCAGTCCAAATTTCAAATGAGCGATTAACTGCAATTTCAGTGTTGTTTTTGTCATCAAGATAAGGCTGTAAGGGGGCAAGTAATCCCCTTAGCACACTAGAACGGTCATGAGCAATATTAGTATGCACGTTCCACCCCATAGACGCTTGAAAAGTCCACATCACGATTAACTAAAATATTAATCAATGTACCTTGATGAACAATTGCTGTGGGCGGTATGTTAATGCTGTTTTCAAGGGCTTTTTCTGCAATGCTCTCGGCAGTGCTTGACGTGTTTTCAATCGTGGTCTGTCCTGTCTTGGATTTATCCTTTTCTAAGTGTGTTGTGCCAGCAGAGATGGCATCTTGGATAAGACTTAGCATAATCGCACCGCCAAAGCGTTTGGCGAAGTGATTATTCACCCTTGCACCAACACCCATTTCACCCAGTTGCCCTGTTGCTGGGCTATCTACATTCACCGATACGCCTTTTGGGGTTTCAATGCGTTGCCAAATCACATAGACCCTTGCTTGACCTTGGTTAAGCTGTACATTTTGCTCACCAAACACACTAGAACCACGCTCAATCAGCAGTGTTTGACCATTGGCACTGTAAACGTCTTTGCTCACCTGACAGACGGTAAAGCCTTGATAAGTGCTGTCAATTTTGGTTTTTAGAACGCATGGAATGCTTGTGCCTTTTGGCAGTAATAAGCCAGTGTTTGAACGCCGTCTCGCCGTCTCTGTTGCATTTGCACGCTGGCTATCTTGACTTTGTTGCTCGGTGCTGGCTCTTAAAGCCTTTGTACCATACACATCAACCAACACATCAGCAGGGGCTGGCGGTGCTTGCACTTGAATTTGGGGTTGTGGTGCTGGCTCTTCATCATCAAACAAATTAGGGTTGGAAGCGTAGCTTTGCGTTGGTATGGGTGCTGGTGCGTACGCTACCGTATCGTTATATTGACTGGTCGGCACAGGATTTGGTGGGGGTATATAAGGCTCTTCTACTGGCGTTACTACTGGCGGTGTCTGTGTTGCGTCCGCTTGCTCATCAGTCGTTGCGTCTACTGGGGGCGGTATGTCATACATTTTTGAGTTTTGGATTTGTGCTTGGTCGCTTTTAATGTCCACTGTGCCAGTTGCCATTGTCTTATGGTTCTGAGCGATGGCTTCGGCTTCTTGGGCTTTTCTTTTTTCTTTGTTTTCGCTGTATCGTGAACTTGCCATGACAATCCCAGCGATTGCAACCACAATCGCCCCAATAAAAATCGCCAATGTTTTTAGTTTTTTGTTGTTATCGGTGTCTCGCCCTTGGGCGTTGGCGGACGGTATGTCATCTATTTTTTTATCATCAGGCGTTGTGGCTTCATTGATTTTTTTATTGTCCTTTTTGGACAAAAATTCTGTATCTGGCTCATCATCTAAGATGATGGCATTTTTATCATCATTTGGATTTTCCATATCGTCCCCTTATTATTGCTCTTGCCCTTGAATATCCACTCGTTGCCAAGCCTTATCACTTGTGCCATTGACATTAAATTTTGGTTTACGGTTGTATTGGTTGCCAATTTCGCCAACTTCATTGCCAAGTCGCAAGCGATAAACCGACCCAATTTCTTGTAAAACCAATGTATCATTCTCAATATGCGTATTAACCAGCATTTCAGAATTGTCAGGCAGTACACGGTAAGCCACAGGCAAGTCGGAAGCGTGATTGTATCTTAGGTATGTAAATCGTCCATCGTCCCAAACATTAGTAGGCTTGGTGTTGTCCGCCCCACGATATAGATAATTTTTATTAAATTCTGCGTCTATATAGATTTCTCTACCGTCTTCTAATGTATGGCTTTTGACCACATATTCAGGCAAAACAGGGGCATCAGACACTTTGGCAATGACTGGATAATTAAAGCGTGCAATGTAGCTGACATTGCTTGGGTGTTGGCTACTTGTTAGCACAAAGGCATAAGTTCGCTTATTGGTAACCAAAATCAAATTGGTGTCAGGCATTGGGCTAATTGGCTTAAAAAAGATGTTGTTACCCTTAACAGCAATGTTCCAGCTGTCAGCAAGCCCCATTCCCAAACCACCGTCATCATGGATAAATTCGCCGTCTTCTAGCTGAATAAGGCTGGCATATCCTGCTTGGGCGTTAATCACATAAACATCATTGGGGCTGTAATCAAACACTTGCACACGGCCATCTAACCCTGCCGACTGTGGCAAACTTTCAGCGATTGCAAGCGTTGGGTACAAGGCAGATATGCTAAAAAGACAAAAGAAAAATAATTTGATTGGCATAATCAGCTCCCAAATTCTTCATCAACACGGTAGCTGATGACCGTAAACCCAAAGGGATTAACCAAACGCACATCATCAACGGCTGGGGTTTTAACATACTCATAACCGATGGTGGCAATGTACTTTTTAACCTGTGGCTCTGGGCTTAATGTTTGCTCTTGGGCGTTATAATTACCGCCGTTAGTTGGAACAATAGTCTTGGTAAAGCGGACTTGCACCAAACCGTTTTTATCAATGATGGAAACATTATTAATTTTTACTTCAACTCTTTTTGAGTTTTCATAAATTTTGTGCGGTGCATCAGGCATGGCATATTTGTTATTGATACGCTGTTGCATGTCTTTGTTTGAGAACATCATAAGCTTATCTACTTGGCTTTGCAGGGTGTACCAGTCATAGCTTTCTAGCAAATTGACATACATGGCAGAGAAATATTTGGCACTAATCTCTGCTTGGGCTTCATCTTCAATGCCGTTAAACATGGTTACAATATCGGTCGCCCCTGTGTTGTTGTCATAGCGGATAACATAGGGCTGAACGGTCTTTAAGGGGGTTAAGCCAATGATGGCAATGGCATTGATGACCGCAATGACACACGCCCCAAAGGCGATTTTCCACGCCAAAACACGGCTTTTTTCAATCTCACCCATGCGTGATTTTTCAAAAGCACGGCTGGCATTGATAAAGTCATGACTGGCTTCTTTGACAGTTACCGCCTTTTGCTTTTTGGGTTTGTCAGACTTTTTAAAAATTCCCATTGTTAGTTTTCCTGCTGTGCTGGTGCTGGCTGCTCAGTTTTAACAGCACTTAAATCAATCTGTTCAACCTTGACATAGGTTTTGGCATTGGGCGGTACAAAGTCGTTGGCATTGACCGCCACCCAATTTTTTTGAGAATAAGACACCAAGGGCGGATTTTTTGGGACAGTTTGACTGACACAACCTGCCATAGTTAACGCCAACAAGACAACTGAAAAATACTTAGACATAAAAGCCCCTTTGTGATACAATTTGTGCATTTAAATTTTATGAGATTAGGTCGTTACCATGAAAAAAGTTTGTCTCATCACCCTATCTTTGACCGCCTTAGCTGGCTGTGGTAAAACCCAAGAAAGCTATACGGTTGATTATCTTTTGGCGAATGACGATGTTAGAGCCAAAGTATTGGCTGAATGTGCCGAAAATAAACAATCTGATGCTAATTGTAAAAATGCTAATGAAGCTGATGGCAAAAAGAAAGTTGATGAATGGCGTAAAGCCAGATATAAATAATTATTTTGCATGAATTGAACCACCTTTTTTAACACCACCTTTATTTCCCCCCAGTTGTCTCATCATTCTCACATTATTCATTAAATTACCAAAACCGTTTGCAGCAATACCGCCAGCTAGTCCACTTGCCAATTCAGGCAGTTTTAATAATATGACCACAAACAGCAAAGTTGCTAATACGATTTGCATTATTGCTGATGTTGCAATAACACCGTCAAGAGATGCTCCACTTTGTGCAAGACCTGTGGTCATTGCACTTAAAACATCATTAATATAAGCAATAAAAAATCCACCTGCGATATTTATAAACAACATCAAAAAAGAATAATTAACCACTTGATTTATCCAAGCCATGCCAAATTGCCGAGTAGCTGGAAATAAAAAACAAGTAATAAATATTGGCCCAACAACTGCCAAAATTGCTAAAAAAACCTTTGTTAAAATAATATATGCTGATGCAATAACCAAAAATATTGCTGATGCAATTAAAATAATTGCATTGTTTATCGTTGTATCTATAACAGCTCCGATTGTTTCAACAATGCCATCTGTCTCCCAAGCCTTTTGAGCATTAGCATTAACCAAATCTACAATTTGACTTGCTAATGCGTCCAAAGACGATGCGTTAGAGCCAGTATGACCACTAAATGCCTGACTTAAACCATCACCCAGCCCAAGCACAATCGGTACAACAGTATTGCTATAATTACCAATATTAATACCAAAGCTAATGATTACACCCCAAACCATGACACGCTTGATTAAATCAATCATTGTGCTTTCAGGATTTGGATTTTGCCAATAAGACCAAAAAACCAGCATCACATAAATAATAAAAGCAGATAAAAAAATAGGCGATAGCATATTCACAATTTCGGCGGTTTTGCCCATAATTTCGCTTTTTACTAAATTATCTATGCGTTCAAAAATACTTTGGAAAATATCCATCGCCTTTGCCTTATCTTATTTTTTAAAGCGTGCTTTACGCCATTCTTCCCCAGCTTGCTTATTTGCAAGTCTTCTTTGTTCTTCTGCCAACTTCATCATCACCTGCATTTTACCCAAATCAATTTGTATCATCGCTTGTTCGGCTTGTAAGGCATTCATCAAGTCTTGTTTTTGGGCGGTATTTTGCGTACGGTTAATTTGATTTACCAAATTCTGCATAGAGCTTGAACGAGTGTCCAAATGCTTCATCATGACAATCATTTGGGCTTCTTGGGTCGCTTGGGCAACTTTGACACGCTCTATCCCTGTCATGTTTGAACGCTTTTGCTGTTCTGATTGCAACACTTGGTTGTAGACAGATTGCAACGCCCCAGCGTCTCCTTTTTGTACCGCTTGGATAATGTCGGTATAGCCCTTTGGTAGATATTTATTGAGCTGTTTTCTTAAATTTGGGTCATTGAGTAGGCTTGCATAATTGCCATTGTCAGTAACCGCCTTTAACTGCTGACGCATGTTTTGGATTTGTTGCACTTGATTTTGTACCTGTTGCACCGCTTGGGCAATGGCAGCTGGGTCAATCACAGGAATGGCACTGTGGGCAACATTTACCACTCCCATTGTTGTTAGTAAGACAAAAGAAAAAATAGCCTTTTTCGCATTAGAACTAAAAGTTACTTTCATAACACATTCCTTAAATTAACTTAGCTTGCTTTTGCCAAGTGTTGATAAACCAGCTCTTTTGTGTTTAACACCCCCATTTTCTTTTGTCTTCTGGCTTCATAGAAAATGGGCAACCAAACATCAGAGATGGGCTGTTTGTCAAAATTACTTAATATCTCATCAAGCAATTCAACATTTTTGGTCGTGCCTGATAGCACACTGATTTCATCGTCAAAGCCATACAAATCGAGTACGCCGAAACTGGACTGATGACCTTGCTTGATTAAAAATGTGCGACTGTCCAACGCCAAACGTTGTAGCTGGATAAATTCTTTTTGGGTCAGACCGATGCGACTGTATCCACCCCCTTGCTCGTTTTTGTATTCAGCGTCAGGGTTGGGCAGTAAAATTTTTGTTGGCGTTTGCTGTACAATCGCTGGAAAAATGGGCGAATTAACCGCTTCTTCTGGACTTTGGGTAACAAGTATCATGAACTCGCCACGCTTACGCCCTGTTTTTAGCACATCTAACATCATCTCTTGGGGTGTTTTGTATTTCAAAGGAAGCCAAAATTCTTCTACAACAGTACACAAAAGACTGTGTTTTTTAACCATTTGTGATTTTAAGTACAACAAACACGCCAGTAATGGTTCGGTAGGCTGATAGTTCTCTTTTAAAATTGACCCCACATCAAAGCCCACGATTTTAAAATCATCAGGGTCAAACTGATTGACTGGGTTATCAAGCACCCAAGCAAACCGCCCTTGGTTTTCTTCGGTGTTGCACCATTTGAGCAGTCTTGCGTGTAGTTCGTTACCGCCACGAGCTGGGATAGACTGCAACAATGCTGAAAAGCGTCTTAGTGGCACAGGCAAGCTCATCACCGTGTCAATGGCATTTTTGATTTGGTTTTGCTCTTCACTTGTGCAAGTGATTGCACCGTCATTAGCACAACCCACTACCAAATCATTTAAAAACTCTCTTAACTTTGGGTTATCTTTAAACTGAAAAGGGTTAATGCCAGTTGGCTTACCTTCTTCAATGGCGAAGTAATCGCCGTCTAAGGCACGGATAAAAATATCCATGCCCCTATCTTTGTCAAGCACAAACATGGCAGGGTTAAAACGCTGAGTAAATGCCAACAGCGTTGTCTGCAAGGTGGTTTTACCTGTACCTGTCGCCCCCAAAATCAGCGTATGCCCTGCAATTTGGTCGCCTATGGTATCTTCTAGGGGATTGGTGAAATGAAAATTAAAGTCATACAGGGTCTTTGAGCGAGTTTGCAATGGCATAATCGCCGTACCGTCCCCAATGGGGTTACCAGTTGCCTTGCCACGACTGTAATTGTGCATGCTAAACGCACCAGCCAAATTACGACTGGACTTCATCATTCGTCTGGGAATGTACCAGTAATTGGGCAGTTGGCTAAAATAACTGGCTGGGGCGGACGCTGTGGATTTTCTAAAAATTGCCCCTGCGTTGTTAGAAAAACTTGCCATGGCACTAATGGCGTTTGTCATGGCTTCTTTTTGTGTTTCACCAAAGACCGCCAACACCGCATGATAACCACCCAATGCCATCTCACCTGACTGAATGTAACCTTGTGCCAGCTCTAACTCGTCTTGTTGGTGCTGTGCTTTATCTTTGACAGAGCGAAGTTCATTTAAGCGTCTGTCAATAAGTTCAAGCGATTTGACAGGGCTTAGTGCCACAAAAGACTGAACAAAATTGTATTCAAATGGCAAAGCAAGGCTTGCACTGTTAAACATGCCTAATTTGGTTGTAAATGGAAAATCCTTTAAATCACACAGTGCCACAAAGCGGTTTTTTAACACGCCTTTGATTTGCAAAATTTCAAAGCCAAAATGCAAATTGGACGCTGGCAGTGCATCATAAGCTGGCGAACCAGTGATGGGACAACCACCCACAGACTGCTCAGAATTGATGATTTCGTAAAAAAACTCCCAAATTTCTGAACATAAAATGCCGTTTTGATTGGTATAGACCGACAGCATTTTTGGTTCGTATTTGCTCAATGTTTTGGCAAATCTATCACAAACCGCTTCTAATTCATTGATAGCTTCGTCCAAATCAGTATCATATTTTAATGTAAAGACAATATAAAAACGGTTTGCGTAATAGTCTGTATCATTAAATCTTTTTAGGTATTTTTTAGCAAAATCCCCACAGAATTTATTGTCAAATTCATAATGCTTTTCGGTATCAATTTTTCGGCGGAGTTGGTAGCAATGGAATGACAACCGCCCTGCTTTTTCTTTTGCCGTTTCAGCATAAGCAAGGTTTAGGGCTTCAAAATCATTTTCTAAGACATTGTTAGAGATGGCTTCAAAGACAATGCCATCAAACTCTATGACAGAAGAAATGTAATTCTCTTCAAAGCTAATAGCCGTGTCAGAAACGTGCAAGTGGAGCTTGGGTATCTCATTTGGTACGGCTGTCAAACGCTCTAAAATTTTGTAAAATAATTTCTTCATGTCTTAGATACCGCTCTGGGGTCATTGTTAAGGTATTACCAAATTCTCTAAACGCCACTCTTTTTAATTTAAAAATCATCTCTAAATACAAGACATACAACGCCCTATCGTCTGTTTGGGATATTTGTCTTAAAAACAAAAAGATGGGAAAAACAACAAAACCAAACATAAAACCAGCAACGCCAAAAGTGTTGCCACCAACTAGGAATATGAGCAATGCCACCATTAACAGCATGACTGCTGGTAATAATGGCACGCCCATAAACATTGCTGTTCTGTCAAGGGCGTTATAGCTTGGGTATTCTTTAAAATTATCCATCACTGAAATGCCGTCCAAGCCCAACTGGCAATGGCTGGACTTGCCCCAGCAATCGCCACATAACACGCAGAAATGGCAAAATCACCCCAGTCGCCACGAGAACGCCAAGTTTCTAGGGCTTTCCATAGAATATATATCACCGCTGCAACACCAGCCACACCGATACCCCAATCTTTAATTTTTGTGATGGTGTCCTCAGCTTTACTCAAACCACCTGCCAAATCTGCAAAAGCAGAATTGCTGGTTAAAAGCATGACGCTCAAACCCAAAATCAGGCTAGAAACCTTATCTTTAAAGGCATTTTGATTGGCCAAATCGGCTTTTGAAATTTCAATGTTCATCACATTTTTCCTTTTGTCTTAAAAATTAAAAATCCCCAAAAATGTCCCAACTGTTGTGTACTCTCACAGGCACATTTTCAGCTTGGATATTTTCAGGGATTTGTGGTTGATTATTTAAATGGCTATCAGAACGCACAGAAACGCTCATATTGGCGTTTTGTGCCTTAGATGGTGGTTTTGTACCTAAATTGCTTTTCTGTGTCTCTACGGCGTTTATATGGGCATTTTTGACGGTATGGGTTGTTTGTGTTAAATACTGGTCAGAATTTGTCGCCTTAGCAATCAAATCATTCAGATTATTCGTGGCTTTGGCAACATAACCATTGTGAAAGCCCTTTTGTGTATTGCCAGTATTGTAGCAACTCCAAGCTCTTTGCATTCTATTGCCTAGTCCTGTTGTACCAGCTTTGTCATAACAGGTTAGGTAAACGTGCTGTAAGGCTTTAAGGTTAGAGCATGGGTTAAATGCTTGCTCAACTGACAAATTTAACCAATTCAAATTGCTTGAATTGATTTGCCCAAGTCCTAAATCAATATTTACACCTTGACTAAGTAAGCGTTTGGCAGTCAAAACCGCTTCACCAAAACTTCTTGGCTGTCTTGTCAAACGGTTACCACGATTAACCCCAATTGCAAATGGATTGTAATTACTTTCTGTCTTTACAATCGCCTGTACAATTGCTGGGTGCATGTTTGGGCTACACTCTGTCATCATTGCCATATCAAGCATTGCAAACCCCCAGTCAGCGTTTTCTTAGGTTTGCAACTTGGCGTACAGTACCATTGGCATCTTGAACATAAACATACACACGCTTTTTGGTATTTTGTGTCCAAACACGAGATGAACCATGACCACCAAATGAACCATCAGCATTAGCCACACTGGGGCAATGGGGAAAGCCACGACCACGAATTAAATCTCGCTTAACTTGTAAAATCGTTTTTTGGCAAGCAGGTTCATGCAGACCACCAGCAAAGCACAAAAAGGCTTCACAGCCATAACTGTCTTTGGCTGATAACTGGGGGACTTGTGAAATTTGAGAAATTTGGTTTTGAGTGGAATTTGCAGTATTTGCAAAACTTATGGTAGGTAGCAACAGTGATGATGTTGCTAGAAAAGACAAAAAGAAAAATTTAGAGTGTAATTTGGCTAGTTGCGTTGCGTTGCGTTGCGTTGCGTTGCGTTGCGTTGCGTTGCTGTGTATTTTGCACCGTCTTTTAGCATTGTGTCAAACATCATGCAATCCTTTTTTTATACGAATTTTGTAACTAAGGTAATTCTAACCCAAATGAATTTTAACCGACAATTGTTCTTAATGCAATAGTTGTTTGTTAGAAAAACAAAAAAAAAATTTAACCAGTAAAAACAGTAAAGTGGTGTGCGACGTGCGGTGTTTGCTAGAAAGACAAAAGAAAAAAGTGAAATCAGACTGTGGTGTGCATTTGATGGCATATACCAAAGTTTGCTGATGTTGCTTGGGTGATAAAATTGAATTTTCATAAAACGCTCTATTTTGCGTTTTAAGCGTGTTTTTAGGGGTGGGTGGTACTTTGAACCATTTTTGGTTTGATGTGGCTCTGTGGGGCTTCTATGAGCGTTCTGGGACGTGTTTTGTTTGGTACTGGTAGGTCATGTATTTGCTTTTAGAGTTTTTAATAATTTTTTTAACAACAATAACAGCAAAACCGCTTTGTTGTGATTTTGCGATTTTCGTGAATTTTTGCGGTTTTGCTTTTTATTATTTTCAATAATTTTTATACTTTTTAAACTTTTAGGACGGTTTTTTTTGTCATTTTCCTTTATAAATCAAATACTTAGTTAAAAATAAGTCCTTGAAAAACTACGACAAGTCCTTGAAAAACTACGACAAGTCCTTGAAAAGTTATGAAAAGTCCTTGAAAAACTACGACAAGTCCTTGAAAAACTACGAAAATACGAGTATTATTATATTTTCTCTTATTTATGTTATGGTTACTCCAATTTACTTGGTTAAGGTATTGATATGTCTAGAAAATTTTCAGAACTAACACGGTCTGAACAAATCCATTTCAACAGTTTGGTGGATTTCATGAGAGAGACTTGGAATGAAGATATCCGCAACAAGCTCAAAGTGGTACAAAAATTTCATCTTGACCTAAACGACCCTGTTGTAATTGATTTTTTGACTGGGGTGTATGTACCACCCCCACCCCCATCTACACCTGTGCAAGATGATATACCACCCCCACCAAAACCACTACCACACCATGAAAATCCTGACAGGATTGACCCACCCTTTCCAATCGCTGATTTGTTTAAACGTACAGAGATGACACAAGAGCCGTCATTACCAGCGGTTGTTTCCCCGACACAATTTGAAAAGACAAAACAAAAAGAAATAACCTATGCCAATAGCGAAGATTTGATTGTTATTCAAAATCGTCTATTGCACGCCATTAGCAATTTAACGCTTAATGAGCGTAGATTGATTTTGTTTTTATCACCAATTGTTAGAAAAGGTTCTAATTTATTGGACGATAAAGGTAGACAAGTTTTCATTGTGAAATTCTCTGATTTTGCAGATGAATATGGACTTAATAAAAAAAATAGTGTCTATAATATATTAAAAGAAACATCTGAAAGTATTATTAATAAAGGTTTTTTTTATTGGAATACAAAGAAAAATAAGAGAAAAAGTAGAGTTGGATTATCTTGGTTTACTAAATGTGAATATCAGGAAAATTCTGGATTTATTGAAATCATTTTATCTGATGAAATAATTGATATGCTTACAGTTTTTGATAGAAATACAAAAAATTCTTGGACTAAATATCAAAAAGAATGGATAGTTAATTTAGGTACTTATGGTATTATTATGCTTGAATTAGTTTTAAGTTCTGTTGATAAGGAAGTTAAAGGATTTTATACAATAGAACATTTGCGTGAAAAATTTAACTGTAATGACAGTTATTCTATGTTCTCAGACTTTAAGATTTGGGTTATTGATAAAGCCATAAAAGATATAGAAAAATATACGCCAATTAAAATTAAATATGAAAAACATAAGACTGGCAGAGCAGTAACTGGATTAACATTTTCATATATCAATACAAGTGAAAAAACTAAAAAAATACATGACAAAACAAAAAATAATGATAAACCACAAAATCCCAACCCCTACACTAATTTTAAAATGACACCAAAACAATTAGCCGTATTTGGTGCAAAAGTTGCCAAAAAACTAGATAAAGACATTGAGCTTGTCATTGATGAGATAAGTAATGTGCATCTACAAGGTCAATATGTGGAGTGCTTAAAAACGCTTGATTTTATACCATCAGAATGGTACACAGACGATGAGATAAAAGACCACCCTACCGCTGACCAAATCAAACAAGCTAAGGCAGATGAAAAGGCACGAGCAAAAGCTGAAAAAGAACAAAAACAGCAACAGCTTAAACAAGACTTCAAAAAGCTGGTTTCTTATGCTGACATATTTGTCCAAGCAAACTTAGATAAAGTATCAACAACAGGCATTGAACAGTTATATCTTAAAAACAAGGATTACACTGGCATCGTCCAAGTATGGGAGCATCATTTACTAGATGAGAGAGAAAGAAAACGCTTTGCCTTGGTTGATGAGATTTTGGCAAGATAATCAGAATGTGGTATGTAAAAATTACCACAGACATACTAAATACTGAGTTTAGCACCGCTTATGGCGGTGTTTTTATTGGAAAGACGAAAAAAAAATTAAACTGGCGTGTACATCGCCTTTTTGTGGCGTAATTTCTTGATAATGGCAGGTTCGGTAACTGGAAAATTGGTTGTATCCAGCTCTTCATAGTGCTTAATTATGTCCAAGACATCTTGGTCTGTTAGGTTACGGTCTTTTTGCATATTCGTATCTCCATTTTTGTTTTTGTTCCTTGCTTGGACTAAATGCCGTGATAATGCGGACGGTATTGCCACGCTCATTATTGACCAGCTCAAATTTTGGGTTATGCCACTCAAAAATAAGCCCTAAAAATTCAAATATTGGCATAATTTAGTTCTATCTTAGCACCAAAAACACCAACAAACAAGAAACCACACCCACCACCAAACCTATCATACCAAATAACATCTCTCTTTTGCTAAAAGCATGGTTTTGTTTTTGTAGTGCCAGCATCTGATTATATCGCTCATCAATCTTAACAAAGTGCCTATCAAAATTTTCACTATTTTCTTTTTCTTGGTTAATTTGCAATTTGGTTAAAAGCATGTTTAAATCTTTGGCTTTATCGTCAAAGCCTGTCAAAGTGGTTTCGCTGATGGTTTCAAGTTTGCTTGATACCGCTTCAACCACTTCTCTGATTTCGTGTTCCAAAATCTCTAATTTGACATTGTTTTTTAGGGCAATTTCGGCTATATCATCTTCAAAGCGAGAAGTAAAAATCGCCCCCCATTCTTTCAGGTCTTCACGGTTGCTTTCTAGGTCTTGCCTGGCTTCTTCCATGACCTGCTGGAAGCCCTTAATAATATCAACAACAGGGTCGTTTGGCATGGCTTTTTGCCCTGTCAATTCAAATAGTTTGTTTTCAACGCTCATACATATACCCAAAATAGGGCGATTACTCGCCCTACCCTAAATTAGTTGTCAGACGCAAAAAGTGCGTCAAGTTGTTGCCAAATCTTATTCTTGGTGCGTTTAATACTTGCCTTTTGCACCAGCCCAAAGTTTTCTACATCTTCGGATAATGCCACTTCTGAAAAAGTCAGTCCGCCTTTTAGCATTGTTGAAAAGTATTTTTCTTCGGTATCGGCATTCATCTTATGAATTTTAATACTGGCTACAATGTTTTTGGCTTTTTTAATCATTGGCATACTCATAATATCTTCTTCATTTTCGCCAAAATATTCATTTTCCCAAATAATAATTGGGGTTTCTTGATGATTGGCTGAAAGGGACATTAAGCACTTCAATGTTTCTTCTTTTGATTGTCCAAAATTGATTGGTACATGAATAACCATGTTCTTTTCATTTTCTGTAAATAGAAATGGAATTTCATTGGTAATCATATAATTGTTAATAGCCAAGAAGTCGCCTGAACCAGTATCAACAATCATGGGATTATCATTTGATAGAAATTCATTCATGAAACCATTGAATTTTGATTGGTCTATGAGCTTGTTTTTGTTGAGTAGTTCAATTCTTTGTACATCTAATGCTTTATAACTGCTTAGGGTTTTGTTGCTTGGGTCAGTATCAATAAGCATTAGATTTGGGTTTTTCTCCAAAAGGTATTGAGCTAGTAGTGAGCTTACAACAGATTTTCCAGCTCCGCCTTTTGATTGCATAACAAAATGTGCAGTATTGTGAATGTTCATATTATTCGCCTTTTAACATTGAATTAAATTCTTCATCAGAAAATTCTACAAACTCTTTTGGATTGTCTTGGTTTCTAGTTTCAATTTTTTTAAATTCTTGAAACTTTGTATTTGAAACATTGGACTTATCGCCTTTGATTTGTTTTGAATTTTCTGAATTACTATCAGATTGGTTAATAAAATTATCTTTATTTTTTCTGTAAAGATACCCTATTGCCTGTGGTGTTACTTCAATGCCAAACTCACTTTTAAGGTGTTCAGCAATGGCACGATAACTGTAATTGTGGTACTCATCATCACGCATTTTAACGATTTGGCGTATCGCAACAACAGGCACTTTGTCTTTTTTAGCCATAGTAAATCCTTAATTTTGACGTTTTAAAACATTATAAAACACTTTAAAACATTTGTCAAAGCCTAACCCATAATTTTAAAACATATTAAAACATTAAAAAACAAATGTCAAGATATTTTTAAAACAAATAAAAACAAAAACAAATAAATGAAAATAAAATCATAAAAATCAACCATTTATAGAAAACATTTGAAAACAACCAACAACTATACCCACAATAAAACACTCCTTTTTCCTTTGTTTTTCTATTGCAGGATAGGCTTACGCCGTCAAATATGGTATAATATTGTTATTATTCATTGGTTGTTGGTTGGAGTGTTTATGTCAAAATCGCCTTTTAAGCTCTTGGGCTTAACCCAAGACCACAAAGATTTTTTGTATCGCTATGCTCAAAGTGAGCTTGGTTCGTCATCACGCACCAAAGCAATTTTGGCACTTATTGACAATGCCATGCTTGATGAAAAATCAAACAATCATGATGATATTTTAAAAGATAATCTAAAAAATGAAGCAATAAAAAATAAACAAAAATATATTCAACAGCACCAACAGAAAATCCAAAATCACAATCAGCAGATACAAGAAGCTAAGTTGCAAAAAGACCACCAATTAGCCCAAACATTATCAAGAAAGAAAATATCTGTTGATAAGAAAAGATTACAAATATCACTTCCGATTTATGATTATGAGTATTTAGAAAAACTTGCAAATAACAGCAACAGTTCTATCCAATATTATACCACAGCATTAATATTGGAGCATTTATACAATAAAAAAAGATTGTTAGGAGATGAAATAGAAGTATTAAAAAAATCCAATTATGAATTGTTTAAAATCGGTGTCAATGTCAATCAAATAGCCAAAGCAAATAATGCTGGTGATAAGATGGAATTACCAATAAATCAGTTGTACAATAAAATTCAAAATCATATAAAAGTTGTGCAAGATTTATTAAAATCTAGCACGGATATTTATTAATTTTATTGGACGGTTTTTATGGCAAAAATATATGATGACCCTGATTATTGGTTTGCTGGTACACCTAAAAAAACCAAAAAATCAGCAAGTAGTGGTGGTATGCCATCTTTTAGTGCTGTTAGACCAAATTATAATGCTAAAAAAACCGCTTTAAATGTAATTAAGGGCGTTAATAAAAAACTACCGCAAGTTGTGGTTAAAATCAGTGGCTCATCAAAAGGGGCTAATAAAGCCCAAGCCCATGCTGATTATATCGGTCGTAATGGCAAAGTTGAAATAGAAGACCAAGATGGCAATAAATACAAGGGTAAAAACGAACAAAAAGAGCTGTTGGGTGCTTGGCTGGTAATGGGCATGCACGACAAACACGAAACTGGTTCAAGGCGTGAAGCCTTTCATTTTGTATTCTCCATGCCCAAGGGTACAAACCCCATTGCGATGAAAACGGCTGTTAGAAACCTTGTTAAAGAAGAGTTTGACGGTCATAAATTCTTTATGGCACAGCATTTAGATACAGACAGCCCCCATGTTCATGTATTGTTAAACGCCACCAATGACAAGGGCGAACGGTTAAACCCTAGAAAGCAAGATTTACACAATTATCGAGTGAATTTTGTGGCTAAATTAAAAGAGCAAGGCATAGAAGCCACAGCTACAAGGCGGATACACCAGTTTAAATACAAAGATAATAAACGCCAAGGCGTGATACACAAAGATGAGCGAACAGGGATAAAACAGGGCGATAAAAAACCAACCGCCAGCCAATTAAAGACGATACAAGCCACACACAAAGACATTGCCAAACAGTATCAGGCTTATGCTGATAATCTGCCCAGCGACCAAGCTAAGTTAAAGGCAGAAATTAAAAAATTGGTTGAGAATGGGGCGGTTAAAGATAAGGGTAGGGGGCGTTAGCGTCCTTTGCCCTTATCTTGATTGGGCAAATCAGGTAGGCTAATTTTACCACTGGCGATGTCAGGCAGTTTGCTTTGGATTTGTTCTAATATGGCTTGTAGAGCTTTTGGTTTGTCATGGTATTTTGTTAATTGAGTGTTAATAAATAACTCTATGACTTTTGCGTTATTATCGGATATGGTTGGGTGGTCTTTTTTGATGTTGTCTTTTGTTAGTTTAGATTTTAGTTTTTCAAATTGCTCTTCATAATCTATGTTTTTATCTAATTTTGGTAGTGTTAATGTAAGAATATCATCTTTTTTAAAATTCTGCTTATTTAAATATTTCATATGCTCACAACTCGTAATTATAACGCTATCAATTACTAATGTATCACTTTCTTTTGTTAATTGTAATCCAAAGGTCTTTCCATCTGTTCCAATAAAATTGCCTTGATATGTATTCCCAAAATGAGCGTTTGCAACAAACATATTATTCCAACCGTCCAAACCCCAACCCTTATCACTACGCATCATCTGATTAAATGGTCTTAAATTATCAATCATCTGTTTATCTAAAACTTCAATAAATAATTCGTGCATTTTTTTTGGATTATTATCTTTAAATTCAATGCTTGCCTGTATCATTCTTTCTTTTGTGATTTCGCTAAAATCAATTTCGTAACCAGCCTGTTTTGCTACTTCTGTAATAAAAATTCTTTGCGTTCTTCCATTTCCTTCTCTAAAAGGGTGTAAGTTGTTTATATGTCCAAATAAATTTGCCAACTCTTTTGAAAATATTTCTTTATCAAAACCAATAAGCCCATTGTTTTTTTTAAAATTTTTAAATATTTCTTTTGCATATACCTTTATTAGATATGGGGGTGTGAACTTAGATGTATCTAGGTCTTTTTGTAATGTCGTTGTTCTGATTTGCCCAGCCCACTCATAAATGTCTTCAAATAAATGCTTATGAATTTGTTTAAGTCCTTCAAAGTCCAAAGAAAAACTTGGCATATCCAACTCTGCATTGCGAGTAATTTTTCTTTCACTTTTATTCAATGCTTGTTGGTCGGTAATGCCAAGTTTGTTTTTTAGAGTGCCATTATCTAATATATATTCATCACTCATACGCTATTTGCTGTCCATTCTCTAACGATGTTTTTTCTGATATTTGCTGGTACACGCTCATCAATTAACATTTGAAAAAAATCTTTTTCATCTTGGGTTTCATAAAGACCTTCTAATCTTGCATTATTGACAGCATTTTTGTTTCTCTCAATAACGATTTGTAATTCTTTATCAGTCATTGGAATAAAATCCATAGTTCTGATTTTATTGCGGTAGTAATTTAAGTCTTTCATTGTAAGCTCCAATTAACAATTTTTCTTTTACTATTATAACATATTTGGCTTCTTTTGATAATTATTTATTTCAATAGAGTACACCCTATTGGGAATATTATACACCCTATAAAATCGGTGTCAATAGGGTTATATTTGATTTTTTGGGAAATAAGTCGCATAATAACCAGTATTTTCTATTGAGACAAAGAAAAAATGAAAGACCCATTAGACCAAGACCGAACGATTGACATAGACGAACTAAATACTCAAAAAGTGCAGACTGTTGGATATATCCGAGTATCCACCGCCGAGCAAAATACAGACCGCCAGCTTGACGGTATCGCCCTTGACCGTATTTTTACCGATAAGATGACAGGCTCAATAAAAGACCGTCCCCAGCTCCAAGCAATGCTAGATTATGTACGCTATGGCGATACAGTCGTGGTACATAGCCTTGACCGCTTGGCTAGAAGTCTTGAAGACCTAATTTCTATCATCAATCAGCTTAACCAAAAAGGGGTTAGCTTCAAATCTATTAAAGATAACCTAACCTTTGACGGTGTCAATAACAGCCCTATGGATAAGTTTTTTTTGCACATCTTGGGGGCGGTGTCTGAATTGGAACGTGCTTTAATCCGAGAAAGACAAAAAGAAGGCATAGAAAAAGCCAAGAAAAAGGGGGTCTATAAAGGGCGAAAATCAGTATTAACCACCGATATAATCACCCAAATAGAAAGCCTGCTGGCAGAGCGTAACTCGTCTGTTGAGAACTACAAAACTATGAGTAATACCGACATTGCAAAACAAGTCGGTATTAGTAAGTCTAGCCTTTATCGCTATTTGGGCAAAAGAGAAAAGGGGTAGTCAATCTTACAGCTTCCACCCACCTTGTTGATTATCTATTTGTTGGGCTTGCGGTGTTGGCTGGCTCACGGTGTTTTCAGGCGGTTTTTGTTCCACAGTTTGCGACTTTGGGGCTGTCAATACTTCCCCCTGTGCATATTGGGGTAATTTATTTTCCAAACGACTTAAAGCAAGTTCGGCTCGGATAGGTTCGTTAGCATATCTTAGGGGTATTTCTTTTCTCCACATCTGAATGGTATTGATATTCTCTTCACTCATTGTAGGATAGTTTTGGCGGATAACATCAGGGTCTAATGGGTGCTTTTGTATTGTCTCCTGAACTGGTTGCCTTAATTGGGCTTGGTTCTGTGCCTTATCAATATTTTGTGGGTTGATAACCGCCAGTTGTTCTTTAATTTGGCGTTTGAGTTCATCAATGCCTTTATCTACAAGTACATCGTTCCAATCTTTGCCTGTGTCGCCTTTTTCAAATTGGGGTACTAGGATATACACATTCTGTACAGCTTGCTGTACGGCGACTGCGTCAATTAAACCTGCATTGACTTCTTTGCTGTGGTCGTTGTCCGCCCCAATATAGATTTTGCTATTTGGGTATTGGCTTCTCAATTCTTTGGCAATATTCATTAGTCCATTTTTACCAAAAGCAACCACTACACTTTGTCCTGTGTTTTCATACAAAGTCGCTCCTGTTGCGTATCCTTCCGCCATGATGATAGGCTTACCGTCTTCAAGACTTCCCAAAGCGGTCATCATGCTTTTCTTTTCTGCGTCTTTTAAAGCATACTTCTTGCTATTGTAAGCTATCGTTTCAAATGCTCTAATCTCGCCCTGTGCATTTGTTTGAGGGATAACAAGATTGCCACGTTGCAATACCAGCTTGTTATTAGGATTGTTGGCAAGTAGATAAAAATACTGCTTTGGCGTATTGCCAATAGCAATATGAGCCTGTAAATGCTCTGGAATGGAACTGCTATCAGGCACAATGCGAGCTACGCTGTTAGCGGTTACTTGTTTTTTAGCAAGGTAATTTTGCTTGGTGTCAGCAACTGGGGCAAAACTCATCAGCATTTTTGCACGTTCCGCCATTTTGTTTTCAAGGGCGATTTTTTCAGGGTCTTTTTGTGGTGTTTGCTGGGTTCTTGGTGCTGTTTGCTGGGTTCTTGGTGCTGTTTGCGGTGCGGTAGCTGTTTTTGGGGTGTACGAGCTTTGAATAGGGGCGTGTCCGCCGTTGGCTCTTTCAACTGCTTCAATGGCTCTTAAAGCCAATAAATGCTCTGTTGGATAAGTCCATTCACTAACCCCATTTCTGCTAAAATTGGTAATGCGTGCATACGGCACGCCATTGGGATTAGGGTAGGCATGATACATCACATTCTTGTCGGTTGAGCCTTCATTGGCTAAGCGGTGCGGTCGCTCGTCAAAAATAGGGTGTCCTGTCGCCACAGCAATACCCATACTGCGTAAATGCTCTGTTAATGCTTGTTCAGGTGTCGGCACATAAGGGCGTGTCGTCCATTGTCGTACAGCGTCCTGATTGTCTTTGTGAGCAAACCAAAGTTTGTGTTGCAAATCAAATTTAACAATGCCCTGTGCCTTCAATTCTTGAATAGCTGGGTTATCGGACGGCTGGGTATATAAATAAATTCGGTTGCTAGTATCATTACTTGGTGTTTTTCCTGTGGAGTTCTCGGCTTGGCGTTCTTGGGGCAACCATTTTTTAAACTGGTTTAAATCAAGCCCTGCTGGGGCGTACCAAGTCTTATTAGCATTGTCCCACTTCGCCCCTAATGCTTTGGCTTGTTCTTTCTCGGCATAGGGTGTATTTAGCTTGGTTTTATATTGGGATATATTGGGTGCTGGGGTGGTTTCCTGCGGTGCTTTGGCTGTTTGTGTGGGCTGTTGTTCCACTTGGGCTGTTGGTGGTGTGGATTGTGCCAGTTGATTTTGCCACAACCTTGAACTTGTAAACGCTTGTTCTATTTCTTTCGTATCCAGTTCTTGTGCAAGACTAGACAACAGTACTTCTCGCCCTTTCATTTCGCCATTTTCTATTCTTTGAATAGAAACATCATTGGCAACATTAATAACCAATAGGCTGTTGTTATCCACTTGCTTTCTGTAATTGCCAACATTGATACCTTTTTCAAATCCGTTATTTTCCAAGAAACCGTTGATAAACGCTTTATTTTCGGCGGAAGGCAACTGGCGAACTTGATTATCCTGTTCTTGGGTCGGCGGTGTCTGTTGTGGTTCACTTGGTGCATTTTCTTGTTTTTGTGTTTCTAGTTCAGAAACCACCGTTTCGGCTGGTGTTGTCTCTTCAATAGCCAAAGTGTCGGCATGGATAATTGTTTCAGGCTCATATTGAGCTGGAACAAATTCTTTATCCAAGTCTTTTAGAGTATCAAAAACGGCGGTGTATGCCTTGTTAAACTGTTCCAGTTCATCTGTTTTGGGGTATGGGTATGCTTCAAGGTTCTTTTTCCAGTTCTGTTCACTTCTGATATTAACCAAGAAATGATTTTTAATTCCGTCCTTTGATAGCTCATGTTGGATATAGCCTTCAAAAGCCCTTGCGGTCATCTCAACCATTGTACCAAAATAGGGCTTGCCCCTAAGTCCGTCAGCATTGTTTGAACGTTGCTGGAAATCAGACTTGTTAATGGTTTCAATGAGTGATTTTAGGCTTTCGTTCATTGGCTCGGTGCGTAAATTTTCACGCAACTTATTACCTTCTGCACTCGCCCAAGTTTTGAAATCTTGTGTCGCCAGTTTTGTTGTTGAACTCATGTAGTCATCTAGGGCGTGCCACCACTCATGAGCAAGACTGCCAGCCCCCCTTGTTTTTGTCAGGTTAATAACTTTTTCGTTCGGCTCATAGTGAGCAGACGCACTACCGCTACCCCTAGCCCCAAAAGCAATACCTAACCTACCATTTAAACCTATGGCTTTGGGTTCAATGTTCAGGGCTTTGGATAAGTCCATAAAGCCGTCATAAGTTGCATTAAGCATTTGCTGGCGTTCATCGCCAGTTACCCAGTTGCCAAATTGTCCGCCACGAATGCCAAAAGTCGCCATAAACTCATCAGGGGTTATGTCGTGGTCTCGGTAAGATTGCCCTGTACGCTCTTCATTGACTGCGTTTCTCATGTCGGCTTTGGCAATAGAATTAAACTCTCTATGTTCAGTCCAAAGCTGGCTAAGTTTGTCTATATTTTCAGGGTCTTTTAGGTATTCACGAGCTTCTGATACGTCCTTGAAGTTAATAAGTGCTGTTTTTTGGCGGTCGGTTTTGGCAGAAATAAAGGCGGTTTCATCTCTTCTGCGTTGATAAATCTCAAAGCTGTTGGCACTCATGCCTTTTTCGCCAGTCTCTTGGGCTTGTTCTTTGATGATGGTTTTTATGTCATCTACAAATTCATCAATTACCGCTTGGGGGTTGTAATCATTTAAGGTAACCGCTTGTTTTGGCGAAAATTCATGACTTTTACCGCCAACTTTAACCGCCAATGTGATGTTGTCGCTTTGGTATCTTTGCCAAAATTCAACGCTTTGTATCTTTTTATAGTCGCCATAATCCAGCTTTGCCAATAATTGGGCTTGATTGCCAACTTTTGTTCCTTGTAAGTCTTGCAAGGCTTTTTGTGTGTATTTGGGGTCATTTGCTTCAATTAATCTAACCACAAAATCCTGTTGATGTTGCAAATTTTGTAACCAGCGATTAAGTTTTATCGCATTTCTTGGTTTGTTGGGTAAGTTGTCTTTTATGGCAAAAGCAATTGCCCTAAGCGTTCGGTCTTCAATGGCTTTGATGTCTTTGTCTTTCCACAGTTTTGATAATGGCAAGGATTTGGTTTCTTCATGGGTTGGGTCAATTGCTTTAAAATAAGTCTCTTTTTTTGCCCCTTTGATGTGTTCGCCAAAATCTTCTGGTTTTTGATTTTGCTCTGTGTTACTCATCAGATGTTCCTTAATTTTTCTTTTAATTTATTTAAATTAATCGCTTGTGATTTTTTCAAAGTCATCAGGGTGAGCCAATAAGGTTTCCAGTACATTTATTTGATTGTCTAATGCCTTTTGGTCTTCATTGTAGGCAATCCGACCCTTTAACTGCCAAATCTCTTTGGTATCTGCGTCTTGTTGCTCATAATCAGGATAATTGGCTGGGTTGTGTTCGCTATTCTCCCAAGTGTGTGTTTTGTCTTGAAATTTTAGCTTGTCTAATTTGGCAGTGGTTGCAATCCAATCATCGTAATTGGCAACAAAGTTCATGCCTTGCTCTTGACGGGCTTTAACATAGCTTTGATGGTATTCTTCGGTTAAAGAGTTAAATAAGTAATCTTCTATATTCATGATGGGTTTCCTATTAAGTTATAAAGACAAAAGAAAAATTAAGGGGCAAAGTTATCACATTAAAATCAGTCATATTTTGGTTTGCCATTCACTTCATCATAATTGGTTTTGCATTTGGGAAATCCTGAACAGCCAAAAAATCTATATGGTTTACCAGCTTTGCTTATACCTTTTCGTAGTATCAGTTTTTTACCGCATTTTTTGCAGTCAAAGTCTGATAAGTTTTGGGCTGGCTTTTCTTTTTCAGTTGGTACACCGTTATTGTCATTCATGGTGTGTTTGCAGGGGTTTTGTTTGTCATAAAAGCCAGTACAACCCCAATAATATTCGCCCTTTTTAAATTTGCTTTCATGGCGTTTTAAAGGTCTTCCACACTTAGGACAGGGCGGATTACCTGATAAGTCTTCTTTGGGTTTGGGGCTTGGCGGTACATAGCCTTGTTTTAGGCGGTCAATGACAGGGCAAACGGTGCTTTCTAGCACTTCAAGGACAAAGGCTTGTACATCAGCCCCTGTTTTAATCTCTTTTTGTTTCTCGCTCCAAATGGCGGTCAAATCAGGGTATTTAACCAAGTCGTCCGCCAGGTCATATAAGGATTTGCCCCTATCGGTTGAGATGATGGATTTATTTTTTGTCGTCAAATAGCCACGCTTAAACAGGTTATCCATAATCGTTGCCCTTGTTGCTGGCGTACCGATACCGCCGTGTTCGCCTTGCTTATCTTTGTCTTTGTCTTTTAAAACTTTGGCAAGTCTTGGGTCTTTGGCGTATTTGGCAACTTGGGTTAAATCTTTTAGTAGCATTTGCTCGGTGTATAGGGGCTTTGGCTTGGTTTGGCATTCGGTGCTGTTAATTTGCCCTGATTGTCCATTCATGCCACTTACAAGACTTCTAAGGTCGGCTAATTGGGTGTCTTCATCGGTTGCCACTTCTTCATTGGTAGGGTCTTTGCGATACAAAGTTTTCCAGCCAAGTGATTTATCAAATCTTGCGGTGGCAGAAAACTGGTAGGGCATACCGTTCACGATGACATCAAGCATGAGCTTGGTTTCATCATATTCATAGGGCGGATAAAACTGGGCAATATAAGAGCGTGCAATCAGTTTATAAATATGCTGTTCATTGGTGGTTAAATTACTCCAATTGCTTTGCGTTTGGGTTGGGATAATGGCATGGTGTGCTGATACCTTTGATGAGTTAAAGGCTCGTCCCTTTTGGGACTGGTTGGCAGTATCGCAAAAGATACTTGAATTAGGCAGAGTACCAGTAATGCCAGTTAATACCGCCCCCACATCAAAAAACTGTTCATCAGATAAATACTGGCAGTCAGAGCGGTTATAGGTGATTAAATGGTGCTTTTCTCGCAAAGACTGGGTAATTTGGTCGGTCTGTTTGGCGGATATGCCATAAAGACGGCTTGCGTCGGCTTGCAATTTGATTAAGTTATAAGGCAGGGGGGCAGGGTCGACTTTTTGTGTTGTGGTCGCAATAAGTACTTTGGCAAATTGGTTGGTTAAAGTTTTGGCTAAATTATCAGCAAATGCCTTATCAATCAGTCGCCCTTTGTCATCTGTGGGGTCGCTGTCTTTGGGCTGGTACTTGGCAGTAAAAGCAATGCCATTCACAACAAAGTCGCCAGCAATGGTGTAATAAAAACTTTTCTTATGGCTGGCATTTTCTCGGTCTCTACGCACCACCAATCCCAAAACAACGGTTTGTACTCGTCCAATATGCCAAGTATCTCTACTTCCTGTTTTGGCTTGCTCATTCAAAGAATAGCCCCTTGTGAGATTATAGCCAACCAATTGGTCAGCAATCGCCCTACTTTCAGCAATCCAGCCCAAATACTCAAACTGGCTATTGGGGCGTAAATTTGCCAATGCTTTTTGGACAACAGCAGGGGTGTTGTCATTGATAAGCACACGCATGACAGGCTTTTTGTTGCCAAAAAACCGTAACAATCCATCAATAAGTAACTGTCCTTCTTCGTCAGGGTCTCCTGCGTTCACAATCGTGGTTGCCTTACCCACCAAATCTTTGATGATTTTTACTTGTTTGATTTTATCTTTGGGGATTTTGCGTGGGGCAGGGAACATAGGCGGTATTGGCAAATCTGCCATTAGCCAATGCTCATATTTTGGGTCTATATCGTCAGGGTCTTTTAAGGCTAACATATGCCCAAAACACCAAGTAACCGTATCGCCCCTAGTGGGGTGCTGATAATAGCCGTCAAGCTGTTTAAAACCACCCCCAAGCCCTGTGCAAATGGCTTTTGCAAGTTCAGGTTTTTCTGCTATGAATAAACGCATTTTTATCCCCCCCAATTGTAATGACTAAAAGACAAAAGAAAAATTAAATCTGACGGCTCTTATCGTGGTTGTCTGTGGTGCGAACCTGTATGTCAGGTTTGATTTCATTGACTGGCAGAGCAGGAAAATTCATCTCTTTGCCTTTTGCCATTTGCTTAATGGTGTCTTCTAGTTGAACCAGTGAAGCTTGTAATGCCTTGGGTTTACCGTCTTTATAATCATCAAAGAGTTTGTTTTTATAAGCGGTAATATGCACCAAATCACTGTCTTTTAGATTGGGGTAAGTCTGTTTTAGAGTATCAGGCTCTAAACGCTCTTTTAAGGATTTGACAGCGTCATAGCCTTTGGTAAAAACTTCGCCCTTTAAATTAACAACTTGATTGCTGTTGGGTGGCGATACGCTGATGGATTTTTCATTTTCTTTAATCTCAAAACCACGCTCTTTTAATACCGCCACCAGCTCATCACGGCTTTTGATTGAACCGTTTTTATAGCCAGTTTGAAAGATTTGGCGAATGTCTTTTTTAATGTCAAGAGCTGTCGGTTGGTCGGTTTGCTCTGATGTGTCTTTGTTATTATTTTGTAAATCTTGCGATTTTTCTTGACTGTTTTTATTGTATTCTTGGGCGTTTTTTACTATAATGTCAATCAAAGCCCCATTGAGCCGATGTGGGATAGAAGTGTACCTTACATTATCTGTCTCCG
>ERZ1023476.3-NODE-3-length-171038-cov-699.126007_pt1 | contig 171038 bp, 157 predicted proteins | sample MGYA00380534_ERZ1023476 | MGnify/ENA primary metagenome ERZ1023476 (study PRJEB33173, sample SAMEA4830400) | metagenome | study: EMG produced TPA metagenomics assembly of the PRJEB25223 data set... | reverse complement strand
GTGTGCGGTGCATTATAGGGATTTTCAAATCCCTTGCAAGTACTTTTTGCAAAAATTTTTGAAAAGCTCGACCGTTTGTTGAAAATACATACGTAAAATACATAATTCCGCCAACAAACGGTTGATTTTTGATCTCAATTTATAAATTAAAGTTTACTTAGATCAACCAAAGCCTCTGGTTTAATATCGACAATAGTACGATTGCTGGTTAATGTCATCGCTACGCGCATCTCTTTTTTGAAAATGTCGAGCATATTTTCAACACCTTGACGACCTGCTGCCCCTAAAGCATAAACAAATGCTCGACCTAACATTGTTGCATCTGCCCCTAATGCCAACATACGGACTATATCTAAACCATTGCGAATACCTGAATCGGCAATAATTTTAATATCCCCTTTCACTGCATCGGCAATCGGTGGCAACGCTCTTGCACTTGAAAGCACGCCATCTAACTGACGGCCACCGTGATTTGAAACGACAATTCCATCAGCACCGAAACGCACCGCATCTTTCGCATCTTCAGGGTCGAGAATGCCTTTAATGACCATTGGACCTTCCCAAAACTCACGGATCCACTCTAAATCTTTCCACGAAATTGATGGATCAAAGTTTTCTGTTAGCCAGCCAATATAGTCATCTAAACCTATTTGTCTACCCATATAAGTTGAAACATTACCCAAGGTGTGCGGTTTGCCTTTGATACCCACATCATACGCCCAGAATGGGTGTGTAAAGCCTTGTAATACACGGCGAATTTCTTTGTAAGGCCCACTCATACCTGAGTGCATATCACGATAACGCGCACCTGGAGTAGGCATATCGACCGTAAACACTAAAGTAGAACAGCCTGCTGCTTTCGCACGCTCAAGCGCGTTTTTCATAAAACCACGATCTTTTAACACATAAAGCTGAAACCACATTGGACGCTTAATCGCAGGGGCGACTTCTTCAATTGGACAGATCGATACTGTTGAAAGAGTAAACGGCACACCTTTATTGTCCGCCGCTTGTGCTGCTTGCACTTCTCCACGACGCGCATACATTCCGCACGCCCCAACTGGTGCAAGAATAGTTGGCATTGAAAGTTTTTCACCAAATAATTCTATACTAGTATCCAATTCAGACATATCTTTTAAGACACGTTGTCTTAAAGCAATATTTTCCAAATCACTCACATTACGCGCAAGTGTTTGCTCGGCATAAGAACCGCCATCGGCATAATGGAACATAAAGGGAGGAACACGGCGGCGCGCCGCTTCACGATAATCGCTAGCTGATGAAATAATCATTTTTACCTCTTTTATTCAATAAAATAGTGAGAAACCTGAGAGGCATTATAACACTATTTTAACAAATTCAATAAAAATCATAATTATTTTGAGAACTAGATCACAATTTATTTTAAAAAAGTGACATATAGAAATGATATAAGTAGAAAAATCACCTATAAAATTAGGAAAAATTGTGAATTTATCAATATCACACAATTAATCTATTAACTTTTAATCTATTTTGATTACTTCCAAAGATTCAAATCCCCATAGATGTAAAGCTTTTTTAAATTGAGATTCTTCGGGAAAATGTGCGGTGCAAAACATTTGATTATATTTTTCATTTTGCACTTGTAGATTTTTATCATCAAGTAAATATTTGATCCGTTTAGCAATTGCTGCACTCGGATCCATAAAATATTTAACTTGTGGCAAGCACAACTGAATTTCATCTTTGATGAGAGGAAAGTGAGTACAACCTAAAACTAATGTATCCAAATCTGCCATGCCTGCCCACGGAGATAATTCATCTTTTAAGCTAATTAGATCAACGGAATGACCACGAATTTTTTGCTCCGCAATTTCGACTAATTTTGTCGTTCCCAGTCTCTCAACAATACAATCTTGCGCAAATTTATCAATCAACTCATCGATATAATGACGTTTTACAGTCCCCTTTGTAGCTAATAAACCAATATGTTTTGTCTTTGTTATTTCTGATGCAGGTTTAATAGCGGGTACAGTCCCAATGATAGGAATATCAAAAGCAGCTCGCAAAGGCGGAAGCACAACTGTACTCGCTGTATTGCAAGCTATCACGATTGCATCTAATGGATAACGTTGATTAATAATCTGACACGCCGCTAAAGTGCGGTGAATAATACTTTCTTCTTTGCGTTCTGAATAAGGGAAACCGGCATTATCAAAACAATAGAGATAACGCCAATTTGGTAATAGTTTTTTGGCTTCACGGTATACGCTAAACCCACCCACTCCAGAGTCAAAAAAAAGTACAGTTGGGCGTTTTTCTTTTTTATCCATTTAAAACTCTTTGAAAATTGACCGCACTTTTAAGCGTTCGAGTAGATTTCTTTATTATTGAGCCAGCGACGGATTAGGCTTTCTGCCACATCAGGGTATTTTTGGATAAGTGATTTCGCATAATGTTGCACCGTTGGTATCATTTTTCTATCTCGCATTAAATTTGCTACTCGCAATTCAGCAATTCCCGTTTGTTTCGTTCCAAGTACTTCACCTGGCCCACGAATTTCTAAATCTTTTTCCGAAATAACAAACCCATCTTGGCTATCTCGTAGCACTTGCAAACGTTTTTGCGAAACTTTGCCGAGCGGAGGTTTATACATTAGTACACAAAAAGAAGCCGTGCTGCCTCGACCAACGCGCCCTCGTAACTGATGAAGCTGCGATAAACCTAAACGTTCTGCATTTTCGATAATCATCAAACTTGCATTCGGAACATCAACCCCCACTTCGATAACTGTCGTCGCCACCAATAAATCCAATTCTGCATTTTTAAAACGCATCATGACATCTTGTTTTTCTTGGGGTTTCATGCGCCCGTGCACTAAACCAATATTTAACATCGGTAACGCTTTCGTTAAATCTTCCCAAATCGCTTCAGCTGCTTGAGCTTCTAACACCTCTGATTCATCAATTAACGTACACACCCAATAGGCTTGACGTTTTTCATTAACACAAGCGTTTTTTACACGCATCACAATTTCAGTGCGACGTTCTTCAGAAACCACTACGGTTGTTATCGGCGTACGGCCTGGAGGCAATTCATCAATAATTGATGTATCCAAATCTGCATAGACGGTCATTGCCAACGTTCTTGGAATCGGTGTTGCCGTCATAATTAACTGATGGGGATAAAATCCTGCTTTTTCGCCTTTTTTACGCAACATTAATCGTTGATGCACCCCAAAACGATGTTGTTCATCAATAATCACTAATGCTAAGTCGGAAAACTCGACTTCTTCTTGGAATAAAGCATGCGTCCCCACCACCATTTGCACCGCACCAGTTTTGATTTTTTCAAGCTCTGCTTGTCTTGATTTTCCTTTTACTTTACCTGCCAACCAGCCAACTTCAATACCGAAAGGCTCAAACCACCGTCTAAAATTATTCGCATGCTGTTCTGCAAGAATTTCTGTTGGCGCCATTAAGGCGACTTGTTTGCCGTTATCAATTGCAGTTAAAGCAGCCAATGCGGCAACCAATGTTTTTCCCGAGCCCACATCCCCTTGCACTAAGCGCATCATCGGATAATCTTTGATAAGATCTTGTTCAATATCGGACACTACTCGCTTTTGCGCATTAGTGGGTTGAAATGGCAAGGTGGCTAAAAATCGCTGTTTTAAATCTGTTTGATAATGTAGCGGTAAGGCAGAAAATTGTTGCGTTCCTAACCGCACTTTTTGCATAGCTAAATTATGTGCTAGAAGCTCTTCAAAAATTAATCGTTGTTGTGCAGGATGCTTACCTTGCTCTAACATTTCTAATGAAATATCTGGCGGCGGACGATGCAATAATCCCAATGCCTCTTTTAAGCTATATTGATGTGGATTAAATTCATTAGGCAAAATTTCTGCAATCTGAACTTTGTCGAGTAATGCCAAAGCCTGATCCGTTAATTTTCGTAATGAATTTTGTTTTAGCCCTTCCGTTGTGGAATAAATCGGCGTTAGGGTTTCTTCCAATACTATGGGCGCATTATCTCGCACAATTTGATATTCTGGATGATGAATTTCTGGCATGTGACGCCCACGTTTTACCTCTCCAAAGGCCTTTACTCGCACGCCAACTTGAAAACTATTACGCATTCCCACATTAAAATTGAAAAAACGTAACATAATTTTCGATGTGCCGTCTGACAAACTTACCGATAAAATCGGGCGGCGGCCAAAAGCGACTTCACAGGTTTGTACAATTCCCTCTATAGTAAAATATTGTTCAGGGCGAAGATTAGCGATTGGCGTAATTCGCGTACGATCTTCATAGCGAATAGGTAAATGAAAGAGTAAATCCTGCAGGTTATGAATGCCGATTTTAGCCAGTTTATTAGAAATGGCAGCCCCCACACCAGAAAGGCTGGTCAAAGGCACGGCATCGAGAAGTTCAAGGCTCATAGCTCATTAATATTGCGTTTGACATTAACGACGCCAGTGATACCTTTAATGCGATGAACGATATTGGCAAGGTGTTTGATATCTTTTACACAAACCTGCAAAATCACAAGCAATAAATTGTTCTCTAATTCTTCCGTCCAAATATTTTGGAGACTGCTTTCGCTAGCTGAAATTGCGGTCATTAAACTAAGCAAGGCATTCTGCTCATTCAATATTTCTATTTGTAATTCAGCCTCAAAATTCACCGCACTTTGAACGTTATCCCATTTAGCCAACGATTGACGACAAGCATTTTTCAAACTTGCACAATGTTGATGGTGTACCACAACTGTATTTTTTTCTGTACAACATCCCACAATAGGATCGCCTAGGATTGGATGGCAACATTGCGCAAATTGTGTTTTACCCACTTGCATTGGTGCAATAGTGAGTATTTTTGATTCAAATTCGAGATTCTTAGTATTAGCAGATTCTAACGGCACGCCCACAAATTGATGCGCAATCATGGAGGCTGACTGATTACCTAAACCAATTTCTCGTAATAATTCATCTAAAGAAGAAAGGGCTAAAGCATCTAATACAGTGCTAATTTGTTGAATAGAAAAATCACCTAAATTATGCGGCTGTAATGCTACATTAAGCTCAACTTCGCCTAATTTCACCGCATCCTCTTCACAACGCTGTTTGAGATAATGGCGAATCCGTGTTTTCGCACGAGCCGTTACCACAAAATTTAACCATGCGACTTCAGGATGCGCATTTGGATCAGTAATGATATTGACTGTTTGCCCTGATTCAAGGGCTTTTGAAAGTGGATAAGGTTTATGCTCAACAGTCACGCCAACACAAGTATTCCCCACATCTGAATGCACAGCATAAGCGAAATCTACTGCTGTTGCGCCCATTGGTAATTCAACAATTCGACCTTTTGGCGTAAAAACATAAATTTCTTTCGGGAAAAACTCTGATTTTACATTCTCAATAAACTCAAACGAATTACCTACACTTTGTTGAATTTCGACCAAACTTTGCAACCAGCGTTGTACGCGGATTTGTGCGGTTGTACTGTCGTTTTTACCATTTTCTTTATAAACCCAATGCGCAGTAATGCCCATTTCAGCGACTTGTTCCATATCCTCAGTATGGATATGAACTTCTACGGGAACTCCTTTCGGCCCAATCATTGAAGTTTGCAAAGATTGATAGCCATTTGCTTTAGGTACCGCGATATAATCCTTAACTCGGCCTGGACGTGGCTTATAAAGATTATGCATTTGCCCCAAAACGCGATAACAATCATCAACATTTTTCACAATCACACGGAACGCATAAATATCCATAATAGAGTGGAATTCTTGATCCTTTATGCGCATTTTTTGATAGATCTTGTAAAGATGTTTTTCACGTCCCCACTCTCGGGCAAAAATGCCTGCGTTTTCTAACCGCACTTTAATCTCTTGTGAAATACGTTCGATTAAATCTTGTCGATTACTCCGCGCCACATCAACGAGTTTTTTTAATACCTCATAACGATGTGGATGCATTGCTTGAAAAGATAAGTCTTCTAATTCATTTTTGATATGCTCAATACCTAAACGATGAGCAAGCGGACAATAGATTTCAAGCGTTTCTTTCGCAATACGGCGACGTTTATCTGGTCGTAACGAACCAAGCGTGCGCATATTATGCGTGCGGTCAGCAAGCTTGATTAACACAACGCGAATATCACGCGTCATCGCCAAAATCATTTTGCGAAAATTCTCGACTTGTGCTTCTTGGCGAGTACGAAATTTCAACTTATCGAGTTTTGATACACCGTCCACAATTTCAGCTACACTGGCACCGAACTCTTCTTTCAGTTGTTCTTCCGTATAAGGTGTATCTTCAATAACATCGTGCAAAAGCGCAGCCATTACCGCTTCGTGATCTAAGTGAAGTTGAGCAATAATGGAGGCTACCGCCACAGGATGGGTAATGTAAGGTTCGCCGCTGGAGCGAAATTGTCCTTCGTGCGCATCTCTTGCAATCAAAAACGCACGCTTGATGAGTTCAATTTTATCTGCGGGCAAATACCCTTGAATAATTCGATCTAAATCCGCAAACAGTTCCAAAGGAGACCTACTTATCGTTGAAAGAGAAAGTGCAGTTAAAATATCGTGATTTTTTACCGCACTTTTAAAATATTATTCTGTAATTAATGCAACAGCTGCTTCTTCCGTTTCTTGCACTTTCGCCATTTTTTGGAATTCTTGTGCATCCATAATATCTTGATTAATCAAACCTTTTTCGATTTCACGTAATGCGATTACTGTTGGTTTGTCATTATCTTCTGGCACTAACGGCACACTTTGGTTAAGTTGTAATTGTCTTGCACGACGTGCAGCCGTTAAAATTAAATCAAAACGGTTACCAATTTTTTCTACTGCATCTTGCACAGTAACACGAGCCATAATTTACTCCGATTTGTCAAAAATTACTCTATTGAAAGGGCGTTATAATACTCAATTTCGCCCTATTTTGCTAGTAGCTGTTGAATTAACATTGCATTTTGTTTTTGTTGATAATCTTTAGTTAAGCGTTCCGATTGCAAAATACTTTGTAAATCTTTTAATGTTTTCTCAAAATCATCATTCACAATGACATAATCATATTCGTCATAATGCGAAATTTCACTTATCGCTTTTGACATTCGTTCGGCAATAACCTCTTCACTATCTTGCCCACGACCAATTAAACGACGCTCTAATTCAGGCAATGAAGGCGGTAAAATAAAAATGCTTTTTACTGAAGGCACTTTTTTACGGATTTGTTGGGCACCCTGCCAATCAATATCTAAAAATACATCAATGCCTTTTGCTAAATTTTCTTCAATCGCAGGTAAAGAGGTTCCATAATAATTGCTACCAAAAACTTTGGCATATTCTAGAAATAAATCTTGTTCAATGAGTGATTCAAACTCTTCTTTTGATACAAAATAATAGTGTACGCCTTCAACTTCACCTGGGCGTGGGGCACGGGTCGTATGTGACACAGAAACCATTTTTTGAGTTGAACTATCTGATGCCAATAACGCAGAAATTAATGAAGATTTTCCTGCGCCACTTGGTGCAGATAAAATATAAAGATTACCTTGAGACATAGAATATTTAACCTTCTCTAACAACTTCAGTCTATTATGCAGATTTCTCTATAAAAAATCATCAAAAGTGCGGTGATTTTTTACGGTACTTTTTCATTCTAATGATGATTTGATATAGATCACAAAAAAGTAGTAGGGTTTATAGTTTTATAAAAATGCTCGTGCTATACTCTGTGCGTTGTCTTACTGAGTGAGCAGTATTACTCAAAGCAAACAGATTTGTTTAACTTAAATAAAAGGTGAAAATCTTATGGCAATTAAAATTGGTATCAATGGTTTTGGTCGTATCGGCCGTATCGTATTCCGTGCAGCACAACATCGTGATGACATTGAAGTTGTAGGTATTAACGACTTAATCGACGTTGAATACATGGCTTATATGTTGAAATATGATTCAACTCACGGTCGTTTCGACGGCACTGTTGAAGTGAAAGATGGTAACTTAGTGGTTAATGGTAAAACTATCCGTGTCACTGCAGAACGTGATCCAGCAAACTTAAACTGGGGTGCAATCGGTGTTGATATCGCTGTTGAAGCGACTGGTTTATTCTTAACTGATGAAACTGCTCGTAAACATATCACTGCAGGCGCAAAAAAAGTTGTATTAACTGGCCCATCTAAAGATGCAACCCCTATGTTCGTTCGTGGTGTAAACTTCAACGCATACGCAGGTCAAGATATCGTTTCTAACGCATCTTGTACAACAAACTGTTTAGCTCCTTTAGCACGTGTTGTTCATGAAACTTTCGGTATCAAAGATGGTTTAATGACCACTGTTCACGCAACGACTGCAACTCAAAAAACTGTGGATGGTCCATCAGCTAAAGACTGGCGCGGCGGCCGCGGTGCATCACAAAACATCATTCCATCTTCAACAGGTGCAGCGAAAGCAGTAGGTAAAGTATTACCTGCATTAAACGGTAAATTAACTGGTATGGCTTTCCGTGTTCCAACGCCAAACGTATCTGTTGTTGATTTAACAGTTAATCTTGAAAAACCAGCTTCTTATGATGCAATCAAACAAGCAATCAAAGATGCAGCGGAAGGTAAAACGTTCAATGGCGAATTAAAAGGCGTATTAGGTTACACTGAAGATGCTGTTGTTTCTACTGACTTCAACGGTTGTGCTTTAACTTCTGTATTTGATGCAGAAGCAGGTATCGCATTAACAGATTCTTTCGTTAAATTGGTATCTTGGTACGATAACGAAACGGGTTACTCAAACAAAGTATTAGACTTAGTAGCTCATATCTACAACTACAAAGGCTAGTTAAAACTTTGAAAAAATTAACCGCTCTTCAGAGCGGTTTTTTATTATCTAGAATTTAGTTTACGCTCTAAAAATGAACAAGGGATCACTAAAAATAATTTAAAACAATCAATATTCTTCTAGCTTTTATTCCTATTTAAGATTATATTAGCGCACAACTGTTCGCTCAATGAAATCAAAAAATAGGGTTAATATGAATCTCGATCTCCATTTTGTTCATCGTATTCAACAACAAGCCAAGACTCGTGCAAATATGACCGCACTTCGCTATAAAGAACACGGCTTGTGGCGAGACATTTCTTGGAAAAATTTTCAAGAGCAACTCAATCAACTTTCTCGAGCATTGCTTACTCACAATATTGACGTACAAGATAAAATCGCCATTTTTGCCCATAATATGGAACGTTGGACAATCGCTGACATTGCAACCTTACAAATTCGAGCAATCACAGTGCCTATTTACTCAACCAATACAGCCCAGCAAGCAGAATTTATCCTAAATCACGCCGATGTAAAAATTCTCTTCGTCGGCGATCAAGAGCAATACGATCAAGCATTGGAAATTGCTCATCATTGTCCAAAATTACAAAAAATTGTGGCAATGAAATCCACCATTCAATTACAACAAGATCCTCTTTCTTGCACTTGGGAAAGTTTTATTGAAACAGGTTCAAACGCCCAACAAGATGAACTGACTCAACGCTTAAACCAAAAACAATTATCGGATTTATTTACGATTATTTATACCTCAGGCACAACGGGAGAGCCTAAAGGTGTCATGTTAGATTACGCTAATCTCGCGCATCAATTAGAAACGCACGATCTTTCACTTAATGTGACAGATCAGGATATTTCACTTTCTTTTTTACCATTCTCTCATATTTTTGAACGGGCATGGGCGGCTTATATTCTTCATAGAGGCGCAATACTTTGCTATTTAGAAGACACCAATCAAGTACGGTCAGCTTTAACGGAAATTCGCCCAACTTTAATGTGTGCCGTCCCACGTTTTTACGAAAAAATTTATGCAGCCGTGCTGGATAAAGTTCAAAAAGCACCAAAACTTCGCCAAATAATGTTCCATTGGACAATTTCTGTAGGACAAAAACATTTTGATTTACGTGCGAATAACAAAGCTATTCCGTTCTTATTGAAGAAACAATTTGCTTTAGCGGATAAATTAGTACTCTCAAAACTTCGCCAATTATTGGGTGGGCGTATAAAAATGATGCCTTGCGGAGGAGCAAAATTAGAACCGGCTATTGGGTTATTTTTCCACGCCATTGGTATCAACATCAAATTAGGCTATGGCATGACAGAAACAACCGCAACCGTTTCTTGCTGGCATGATTTCCAATTTAACCCAAATTCAATCGGCACACTCATGCCAAAAGCGGAAGTTAAAATTGGGGAAAATAATGAAATCCTCGTGCGTGGCAAAATGGTAATGAAAGGCTATTACAAGAAGCCAGAAGAAACGGCTCAAGCCTTCACAAAAGATGGTTTCTTAAAAACTGGCGATGCGGGAGAGTTTGACGAACAAGGAAATTTATTTATTACCGATCGTATCAAAGAATTAATGAAAACCTCAAACGGTAAATATATCGCGCCACAATATATCGAAAGCAAAATCGGTAAAGATAAATTTATCGAACAAATTGCAATCATCGCAGATGCGAAAAAATATGTGTCCGCACTGATTGTGCCTTGCTTTGATAGTTTGGAAGAGTACGCTAAACAGATCAATATTAAATATCATGACCGTTTAGAATTATTAAAAAATTCTGACATTCTGAAAATGTTTGAGCAACGTATTAATGCGGTGCAAAAAGAATTGGCTCACTTTGAGCAAGTAAAGAAATTCACGCTACTCTCTCAAGCATTCAGCATTAAATTAGGCGAAATTACACCAACATTAAAATTGCGTAGAAAAGTGATTTTGGAACGTTATCGCAAGCAAATTGAAGCAATGTATCATTCACAAGAAGCATAACCAAAAGGCTCTCAATTGAGAGCCTTTCTTTTCTAATTATTCAGGAAACTTTTCTTCTAAAATCAATGCAAGTCCATCTTCATTATTGGTTGCCGTAATCACATTTGCCGCTTGTTTAATTTCATCTGGCGCATTTCCCATTGCCACCCCAAGTCCTGCGTGTTGTAGCATATCCAAATCATTAAAATTATCGCCAAATGCAATCACTTCATTGGTTTGTACGCCAAAATAATCTTCCAAAAAACGCACCGCACTTCCTTTGGTTGCATTCTTGTGCATTACCTCTAAAAAATTAGCGTGGGAACGGCAAATACTTAAATGTGGAAATTTTTTCTTTAAAAGAACTTCAATCTCAATGATTTCTTCTGCTTCCCCAATAATTTGAATTTTATGTGGCGAACTTGTCGCTACTTCATCAAAAGGATGAATCTCAATTTTGGTCACGCTGCATTCATAAATCACCCATTTATTTTCTACGTCACGAGCATGGCAATCATTATTTGTATAATAATTCACGCCAAGCAAAGGATGTTCCGCCAAAACGGTATTAATCTCTAAAATATCTTTTGGATCGATTTGTACGCTATAAATTGGTTCGAGATTTTGGTTCAAAATAAGCGCGCCACTAAATGCAACAAGCACATTATTCGTTTCAAGCTGTTTCCAATAAGGCAAAATACCTAGAGGAGAACGCGCCGAAATTGGCACAAAAGGAATGCCATTCGCCGTTAAACGCTTAATTACCGCAACAGTTCGAGGGGAAATGGTATGTTGAGAGGTTAATAAGGTGCCATCAAAATCACTAAATACTGCTTTATACATCATTACTCCGAATAAAGATTATTTCTCTGCTAAATAAGGATCATCAAAGCCTAATCCTTGCATAATTTGGGTTTCTAAACTTTCCATTTCTTCCGCTTCATCGTCTTCAATATGATCATAACCGAGTAAATGTAAACAACCATGCACGACCATATGCGCCCAATGCGCCATTAATGGTTTCTCTTGTTCTGCAGCTTCTCGCTCCACGACTTGACGACAAATAACGAGATCCCCTAACAATGGCAACTCCACCTCATCGGGGCATTCAAATGGAAATGAAAGCACGTTAGTCGGGCGATCCTTTCCACGATAAGTTAAATTTAATTCATGGCTTTCGGCTTCATCCACAATACGCACCGTCATTTCGACTTCATTCCCTTCTGGTTGAACAGCACCTGTTGCCCACTGCACAATCTGCTCTTCTGTTGGCAAACCCTCTATATTTTCTGTGGCAATTTGCAAATCAACCAATACACTTCCCATTCTATTCTCCTAAATTCTTTTCAATTTCTAACCGCACTTTTGCACTTATTGAATACATATAACAAACGGGTGGGCTTATGACCACTTTTGTATGTATAAAAATGAGGGGAATTATACAATAATAAACCCACCAATCCCCTAAATTTAGATTACATAATTTATGTTTACCGCTAATTTACTCTATTTTTAACATACAAAGAGACAAATCACGCTATTTCCTTAATCAACACAAAACCTCAAATCTCTCGCTCTTAGTTGGGGTTAATTGTGAAGTCGTGGATGTCCGCTATAAATATTTCCTTTTCCTTCCCTAGCAAAACCAATTAAAGTCAAATTATGTTTTTCTGCCATTGTTACTGCTAAATCCGTTGCAGCAGAAATCGTGACTAACATTTCCACCCCGCAAGCCACTGTTTTTTGCACCATTTCATAACTCGCTCGACTGGAGGCTAAAATAAAACCTCTAGGTTTACCCGATTTTGCGTGCCAACCAAGCAATTTATCTAATGCAACGTGGCGACCCACATCTTCGTAAATAGCTAACATACTTCCATATAAATCGAAAAATGCACAAGCATGGGTAGCACCAGTTTTACATCCAAGCAATTGATTTTTTTGAAGATCAATAAGACAACTATCTAGCAAATTTAAATCAAATTGAAAAGTACAGTCTAATTTCGGAAAAGTTTTATATACTTGATTCAATTGTTCTGTACCACAAATACCACAACCAGTACGCCCCGTAAGATTACGACGATGCTCTTTTAATGCCATAAATTTACGGCTGGAAAGTTCAATTTGCACTTCAATACCATTGCAAACTTCTACAACATCAATACCATAAATATCTTCTGGTTTATTGATAATTCCCTCTGTTAGAGAAAAGCCTAAAGCAAAATCCTCTAAATTGTTTGGGGAACACATCATAACTGCGTGAGAAATGCCGTTATATACCAAAGAAACTGGTATCTCAACAGCCAGTATGTCCTCTTTTTGTTGCAAAAGTGCGGTCAATTTTTCTGTATTTTTTGTCTTTCTAAAAAAGTTGATAGTTTGTCGAATCCAGCACTGCATTTATTACCAGTCCATTAGTTAAATGTAAAAAGTCTGTTAAATTATTTTTATATTTATGATCTAGATCACAATATTTGTTGAAGCTAATGTCATTTGATTATGGATTTATCGTTAAAAAATCGTTACTCTAGCCATCCAATAAATCAACGTTTTTACGATGATTTATATACTAGAGAGTGTTATTTTAACGAAATCAACATAATCTAGCTACTAAACGAATTTTATTACTATCTATAATATCTCAACAACTTGTTGTTGAAAGGAGTGATTATGCAGGTCTCAAGAAGAAAATTCTTCAAGATCTGTGCAGGAGGTATGGCGGGAACGTCAGCTGCAATGTTGGGCTTTGCTCCAGCAAACGTATTAGCTGCGCCACGCGAATATAAATTATTACGCGCGTTTGAATCCCGTAACACCTGTACATATTGCGCTGTAAGTTGCGGTATGTTGTTATATAGCACAGGCAAACCTTACAATTCATTAAGCAGCCATACTGGCACAAATACTCGTTCAAAACTCTTTCATATTGAGGGTGATCCAGATCATCCAGTCAGTCGTGGTGCGCTTTGCCCGAAAGGTGCTGGCTCACTCGATTATGTCAATAGTGAAAGCCGTTCTTTATATCCTCAATATCGTGCGCCAGGTTCTGATAAATGGGAACGAATTTCTTGGAAAGATGCCATTAAACGTATTGCTCGTTTAATGAAAGATGACCGAGATGCCAACTTTGTTGAAAAAGATTCAAATGGAAAAACGGTTAATCGTTGGGCAACGACAGGAATTATGACTGCATCAGCAATGAGCAATGAAGCTGCGTTATTAACACAAAAGTGGATTAGAATGCTCGGTATGGTGCCAGTATGTAACCAAGCGAATACTTGACACGGACCAACGGTAGCAAGTCTTGCTCCATCATTTGGTCGCGGTGCCATGACAAATAACTGGGTTGATATTAAAAATGCCAACTTAATCATCGTTCAAGGCGGTAACCCTGCAGAAGCCCATCCTGTTGGCTTCCGTTGGGCAATTGAAGCGAAGAAAAACGGTGCGAAAATCATCGTTATTGATCCGCGTTTTAACCGTACAGCATCCGTTGCTGATCTTCATGCGCCAATTCGTTCTGGTTCTGATATTACGTTCTTAATGGGCGTGATCCGTTACCTATTGGAAACAAACCAAATTCAACACGAATATGTTAAACACTATACCAACGCATCATTCTTAATTGATGAAGGTTTCAAATTTGAAGATGGTTTATTTGTAGGGTATAACGAAGAAAAACGTAACTACGATAAATCTAAATGGAACTACCAATTTGATGAAAATCGCCACGCTAAACGTGATATGACATTACAACATCCTCGTTGTGTCATTAACATCTTAAAAGAGCACGTTTCTCGTTATACCCCAGAAATGGTTGAACGTATTACAGGCGTAAAACAAAAACTCTTCTTACAAATCTGTGAAGAAATTGGTAAAACCTCTGTGCCAAATAAAACGATGACGCATCTATATGCATTAGGTTTTACAGAGCATTCAATCGGTACACAAAATATTCGCTCAATGGCGATAATCCAGTTACTTTTAGGTAATATGGGGATGCCAGGTGGCGGTATTAACGCATTACGTGGACACTCCAATGTGCAAGGTACGACAGATATGGGCTTATTGCCAATGTCTTTACCAGGTTATATGCGTTTGCCAAACGATAGAGATACCTCTTACGATCAATACATTAACGCAATTACACCAAAAGATATCGTTCCAAACCAAGTGAACTATTATCGTCATACTTCAAAATTCTTTGTTAGTATGATGAAAACTTTCTACGGAGATAATGCCACTAAGGAAAATGGCTGGGGATTCGATTTCTTACCAAAAGCAGATCGCCTATATGATCCAATTACTCACGTTAAATTGATGAATGAAGGCAAATTACACGGTTGGATTTTACAAGGTTTTAACGTATTAAATTCACTACCAAATAAAAATAAAACGTTATCTGGTATGAGTAAACTGAAATACTTAGTCGTTATGGATCCATTACAAACTGAATCATCAGAATTTTGGAAAAATTTTGGTGAGTCAAATGATGTAAATCCTGCAGAAATTCAAACAGAAGTTTTCCGTTTACCAACTACTTGTTTCGCAGAAGAAGAAGGATCAATCGTTAATTCTGGTCGCTGGACTCAATGGCACTGGAAAGGTTGCGATCAACCGGGAGAAGCCTTACCTGATGTTGATATTCTTTCTATGCTACGCGAAGAAATGCACGAACTTTATAAAAAAGAGGGTGGACAAGGAATTGAATCTTTTGAAGCGATGACTTGGAATTATGCTCAACCACACTCACCAAGTGCGGTTGAATTAGCCAAAGAATTAAATGGTTATGCGCTTGAAGATCTTTATGATCCAAACGGTAACTTGATGTACAAGAAAGGTCAATTACTCAATGGATTTGCACATTTACGTGATGATGGTACAACAACATCAGGTAACTGGTTATATGTTGGTCAATGGACTGAAAAAGGCAACCAAACTGCTAATCGCGATAATTCAGATCCATCGGGTTTAGGTTGTACTATTGGCTGGGGCTTTGCATGGCCTGCAAACCGCCGCGTACTTTATAGCCGTGCATCATTAGATATCAATGGTAATCCTTGGGATAAAAACCGCCAATTAATCAAATGGAACGGTAAAAACTGGAACTGGTTTGATATTGCTGACTACGGTACGCAACCACCAGGTTCTGATACTGGGCCGTTCATTATGTCCGCAGAAGGCGTAGGACGTTTATTTGCCGTTGATAAAATTGCAAATGGCCCAATGCCAGAACACTATGAACCAGTTGAAAGCCCAATTGATACAAACCCATTTCATCCAAATGTAGTAACCGATCCAACTTTACGTATCTATAAAGAAGATCGTGAATTTATTGGTTCAAATAAAGAGTATCCATTTGTAGCAACAACTTATCGTTTAACCGAGCATTTCCACAGCTGGACTGCACAATCTGCATTAAATATCATCGCACAACCACAACAATTTGTGGAAATTGGCGAAAAATTAGCGGCAGAAAAAGGCATCCAAAAAGGCGATATGGTAAAAATTACTTCTCGTCGTGGCTATATTAAAGCGGTCGCCGTGGTTACAAAACGTCTTAAAGATCTCGAAATTGATGGACGTGTCGTACACCATATAGGTCTTCCAATTCACTGGAATATGAAGGCATTAAATGGCAAAGGTAACCGTGGATTCTCTACGAATACCTTAACACCATCTTGGGGTGAGGCAATCACGCAAACACCAGAATACAAAACATTCTTGGTAAATATTGAAAAAGTTGGGGAGGCATAATATGGCTGGAACTGCTCAAGGCGTTCAAACGCAAGACGTTATTAAAATCTCCGCAACATCTGGTTTAACACCAGCACCACAAGCGAGAGATCATAAAGTTGAAGTCGCAAAATTAATTGATGTTTCAACTTGTATAGGATGTAAAGCCTGTCAAGTGGGTTGTTCAGAGTGGAATGATATTCGCTCTGATATCAATGCACAATGTGTTGGGGTTTATGACAATCCAGTTGATCTTGATGCAAAAGCATGGACGGTGATGCGTTTTAACGAAGTTGAAGAAAACGATCGTTTAGAATGGCTGATTCGTAAAGATGGCTGTATGCACTGCACAGAACCTGGTTGTTTAAAGGCTTGTCCTGCACCCGGTGCAATCATTCAATATGCTAACGGTATTGTAGATTTCCAATCCGATAAATGTATTGGTTGTGGTTATTGTATTGCAGGCTGTCCATTCAATATTCCACGAATGAATCCTGAAGACAATCGTGTATACAAATGTACTCTTTGTGTGGATCGTGTTTCTGTGGGACAAGAGCCAGCTTGCGTGAAAACCTGTCCAACAGGTGCTATTCGTTTCGGCTCTAAAGAAGAAATGAAAATTTACGCAGAACAACGCGTGGCAGATTTAAAATCCCGTGGTTATGAAAACGCAGGACTTTACGATCCTCCAGGTGTAGGCGGTACACACGTAATGTATGTGTTGCATCACGCAGATAAACCTGAGCTTTACAATGGTCTTCCAAAAGATCCTCAAATTGATTTGAGTGTGACCTTATGGAAAGATGTATTGAAACCAGTCGCTGCAGTTGCAATGGGTGGTCTAGCTCTAGCAGAAGTTGCGCACTACTTAACCGTTGGCCCAAATGTAGAAGAAGATGTGGAAGATCATCATCACGAATTTGAAGAAAATAAACCATCCAAGGGGGAAAATAATGAGTAAAATTGAAATTAGCAACGATACTCGCGTTATCCGCCATAGAACCCCAGCACGTATCAGTCACTGGATGTTGGTTATTTGCTTTTTTATGACGATGTTCACTGGTGTTGCATTTTTCTTCCCTGACTTTGCTTGGCTCACAGAAATTTTGGGTACACCACAAATTGCACGCGCCATTCATCCATTTACAGGGATTTTAATGTTCTTCGCTTTCATCTACTTAGCGTTATTGTACTGGGATCACAATATTCCAGAAAAAAACGATATTCGCTGGGCAAAAGGTGTTATTGAAGTTCTTAAAGGGAATGAACACGCGGTTGCTGATAATGGCAAATATAACCTTGGTCAAAAAATGCTCTTTTGGACATTAAACTTGGCAATGGTAACGTTATTAGTCACTGGCATCATTATGTGGCGTCAATATTTTTCACATTACTTCTCAATCCCAGTATTGCGAATTGCTATTTTACTCCACTCTGCAAGTGCTTTTATGTTATTCACTGGTATCTTAGTGCATATATATATGGCATTTTGGGTTAAAGGATCAATTCGTGGTATTGTTGAAGGTTGGGTAACCGTTCGTTGGGCGAAAAAACACCACCCAAGATGGTATCGTGAAGAAGTTTTATCAAAACTTGAGGAAGATTTACTCAACGAGCAATCTGGCAAAGTAGGTAAAACCAAAGTCTTATTTAAAGGATTTGGCAAATAAGCTGAAATCCTGAAAAAGAAAAAGTGCGGTTAAAATTGACCGCACTTTTTATTATAAAAGTGAGAGAATATGAGTATCAAAATCTTATCTGAATCAGAAATTAAACAAGTAGCAAATTCATATCAAGCCCCAGCGGTTTTATTTGCCAATCCTAAAAATCTTTACCAACGCAGAGCGAAACGTTTAAGAGACTTAGCACAAAATCATCCTCTATCTGATTATTTATTATTTGCTGCAGACATAGTTGAAAGCCAACTTTCCACGTTAGAAAAAAATCCTTTACCGCCACAACAGCTTGAACAGTTAAATGCTATCGAGCCACTAAATGCCAAAACCTTTAAGAGAGACAGTATCTGGCGTGAATACTTAACTGAAATTCTTGATGAAATAAAGCCCAAAGCTAACGAGCAAATTGCTGCAACAATTGAATTTCTTGAAAAAGCCTCTTCTGCTGAATTAGAGGAAATGGCAAATAAGCTCTTAGCACAAGAATTTAATTTAGTCAGCAGTGATAAAGCCGTCTTTATTTGGGCTGCACTTTCTCTTTATTGGTTACAAGCAGCTCAACAAATTCCCCATAATAGCCAAGTTGAAAACGCTGAAAATTTACATCACTGCCCTGTTTGTGGTTCTTTACCTGTTGCAAGTATTGTACAGATTGGTACATCACAAGGTTTACGCTACTTACATTGTAATTTATGTGAAAGTGAATGGAATTTGGTACGCGCACAATGCACCAATTGTAATAGTCATGACAAACTTGAAATGTGGTCATTAAATGAAGAACTTGCGCTTGTTCGTGCCGAAACCTGTGGTAGCTGTGAAAGTTACTTGAAAATGATGTTCCAAGAAAAAGATCCTTACGTAGAACCTGTAGCCGATGATTTGGCTTCTATTTTCTTAGACATTGAAATGGAAGAAAAAGGTTTCGCACGCAGCGGATTAAATCCATTTATTTTTCCAGCAGAAGACGCATAAAAATATAGCCTAGGATAAACATCCTAGGCTATATCATTTGTATCTATAAATAACAGGCCATTACTACGGCATTTTCTCGTCCACCGCTGGGCTTTGGATAATAATTTTTTCGAATATCGACTTCATTAAAACCAATTTTTTCATACAAGAAACGAGCAGGGTTAGACTCTCTAACTTCTAGCCATAAGGTCTGTACACCTTTTTCTTTCAATCGAGCGATTAACTCATTCAACAATAATTTCCCCAATCCATTACCTTGATGAGAGGGTACAATAGCAATATTAAACAAAGTCGCTTCATCTAATACGGTTTGGCAAATAGCAAAACCGATAATCTGATTATTCTCTATTAATTTTAAATTGAGATAACGCTCACCTTGATTATTTTTTAACGTACCAAATGACCAAGGCACCAGATGTGCTTGCTGTTCGATTTCATACAATCGCTCGAAATCACAGGCTTCAATTTGAGAAATAATAGACATAATTAAGGCTGCTGAATTTGTTGCCACAACGCTCGTTTGGCTTGATGATTAGATTGAAATTGCTGCCAACTTGGCGAGCGATAAACCTGCTCAGCCTGCTTGCAAAATGGCAAAGTGCGGTCAATTTGGTCGTTATTTTCTGATAGTAACCAGTAACGAATAGGCTGCTTACATTCCATATGCTGGATTTGATCGTAATTCAAACATAAACAATTTTCTTTTTTAAGATTAAGGCTTAACAGCACATCAGCCAACAAAGGCGAGCTACTGATATTTTCATTGGAAACAGTGATAAAGCGAATATTCTCTGCCACACTAATTCCTACTGAACCTTGCAGTACCTCGGGGCGATATAATTCCCACTGGGAAATGCCCATTTCTTGTAAAAGAAGATCGCGTCTGTTCATAAGTGAATTTTTAAAAACGTTGCTTGAAAAATAGTGTTAATTTCTTTTATTAATCTTTGCTAAAATGGTGCGTAATTTTAACCAATAACCCACAGGATTCAAAGCGTGATTTCTCTAGAAAGCCAAGTTTTAGAACGCCATCTTTCATTTTTTGATGGTAAATCGGTATTATTTGCTGGCGGTATTTCTGATAATTTTCCTCAAACATTAGCCTCTAAATGCTCATCAATCCAAATTTGGAGTTGCTATTTTGACTATGCAAGAACACAAAGTGCGGTCAATTTTTCCGTTGAATTTCAAGGTCAAGCCGATTTAATCGTTTATTATTGGACTAAAAACAAACAAGAAGTCAATTTCCAACTGATTCAACTATTAGCTCAAGCATCTATTGGTCAAGAAATATTAATTATTGGTGAAAACCGTTGTGGCGTGCGTTCAGTAGAAAAAACATTAGCACCCTATGGAGAAATAGCAAAAATTGACTCTGCTCGTCGTTGCGGTTTATATCATTTTTCACTCCAAAATAAACCGCACTTTGAACTTAAAAATTTCTGGAAAACCTACCAACATCCTACGATACAAGACTTAACTATATATAGTTTACCTGGTGTATTTAGTGCAGCGGAATTAGATACGGGCACAGAACTGTTACTTTCAACCATTGATAATAAAATAAAAGGAAAAGTACTCGATCTTGGCTGTGGGGCGGGAGTAATTGGCTCTGTGATAAAAAAAAGCTCTACTAACGCACAAATTACCATGACTGATATTCATGCGATGGCGTTAGAATCAGCGCATAAAACACTTTCTGAAAATCAATTACAAGGCGAGGTTTACGCCAGTGATGTCTTTTCTGATATAGAAGGAAAATTTGATTTGATCATTTCAAATCCACCATTCCATGATGGTATTGATACTGCCTACCGAGCAGTGACAGAACTCATCACTCAAGCAAAATGGCACCTCAATCAAGGTGGAGAATTACGCATTGTCGCCAATGCATTTTTGCCTTATCCCGAATTACTTAGACAACATTTCGGTGATTACGAAATTCTTGCTCAAACAGGAAAATTTAAAGTGTATTCAGTGAAAAATTAGAAACAAAAAAATCCCCATCGCAATAATGGGGATTTTTCTATTTATTACTTATGGATTTCACCGCACTTTATTCATCCATATATCCTAAACTACGCAATGCACGTTCATCATCTGCCCAACCTGACTTCACTTTCACCCAAAGTTCGAGGTGAACTTTGTTATCAAATAAACGTTCCATATCAGCACGCGCTTCCATACCAATAGTTTTAATTTTTTGACCGCCCGCACCAATGACCATTTTTTTCTGACCTTCACGTTCAACGAGAATTAAGCCATTGATTTCATAAGTGCCACGTTCATTCACTTTAAATTGTTCAATTTCAACAGTAACAGAGTAAGGCAATTCTTCACCGGTAAAACGCATTAATTTTTCACGGATTATTTCCGATGCCATAAAACGTTGCGAACGGTCTGTGACATAATCTTCTGGAAAATGATGCACACCTTCGCGTAAAGATTGGCGTACAATTTTCTCTAATTCATGAATATTATTACCACGCTGTGCAGAAATTGGCACAATGTGAGCAAAGTTAAATTTACCGCTAAGATCTGTAATAAACGGTAACAAATCATCTTTATTTTTGATGTTATCTACTTTGTTGATAGCAAGCACAACGGGTGCTTTTGCATTACGTAGTTTGTTTAGCACCATCTCATCATCTGCATTCCAATGTGTACCATCTACGACAAAAATAATTAAATCAACATCGCCGATAGCACTACTTGCTGCACGGTTCATTAAACGGTTAATCGCACGCTTCTCTTCAATATGAAGTCCTGGAGTATCCACATAGATTTCTTGATACGCACCTTCAGTTTTAATCCCAACAATGCGGTGACGGGTGGTTTGTGCTTTACGTGATGTAATTGAAATTTTTTGTCCTAAAATTTTATTTAAGAGCGTTGATTTACCCACATTTGGGCGACCTACGATAGCAATAAAGCCGCAATAGGTTTTGTCGAATTGTTCGGTCATTTGATGTCCAGTTCTTTTAAAATTTGTTCTGCTGCCGCTTGTTCAGCTTTACGACGGCTAGATCCTTTTGCCACAAAAGTGCGGTCAATTTTCTCCGCACTTTTCACTTTGCATTCAACAGTGAAAATTTGGCAATGGGCTTCCCCTTGAATATTTACCACTTCATAAGTTGGCAATGGCAAATGTTTGCCTTGTAAATATTCTTGTAAACGCGTTTTCGCATCTTTTTGATTATCGCCTGGTTTAATTTCTGCCAATAACTGTTGATACCAATTTCGTATCACTTGGGTCGTCACAGCCAATCCTTGATCCAAAGACATTGCGCCAATAATCGCTTCTACACAATCGGCAAGAATAGATTCACGGCGAAAACCACCGTTCTTTAGCTCGCCAGAACCAAGCGACATATAATCGCCTAATTCAAATTGGCGCGCTAAAATCGCTAAAGTGGGTTCGCGTACCAAAGTAGCACGCATACGGCTCAGTTCTCCTTCATTACAACGTGGAAACTGATGATAAAGTGCTTCAGCGATAGTGAAATTAAGAATGGAATCGCCTAGGAATTCTAGGCGTTCATTATGTTGAGTTGCCGCACTTCGATGCGTAAGTGCCTGCTTTAAGAGCGCAATATCATTAAAACGATAGCCGATTTTACGCTCAAGTCGATCTAAATGATTCATCTTATTTTATTGCTGTAAAGAAACGCTCAAAACGGAAACCTGTTGGCCATTCATTCGCTTCTTTTTCTAAGCTCATCCAAATATAAGTGGCTTTACCCACAATATTTTTTTCAGGTACAAAGCCCCAGAAACGACTGTCATCGCTGTGATCGCGATGATCCCCCATCACAAAATACTGCCCCTCTGGCACAAGCCATTCTGCAGTTTGCATTCCCTCTTGTGGGAAAAATTCAAGGTCTGAATAACGACGATACTCACTAATTAACACGTTATGTGTTACATCGCCTTTTTCAGTCAATTCTAATTCATTTGGAAAAGCAGGATTTGTTGGATTTTGTGTATATTCAAACGCCTTAGTTTCGCAATCAATTTCACAAGGTTTACCTTCTTTACCATATACCACTTTTAGCGTTTTTTGTTCCGCATCAAAAATGATGCGATCTCCGCCCTTTCCAATAATACGTTTAATATAATCCACACCAGACATATTATCTTTTGAACTTAACGCTAAATTTTCTGCAAAGGCTGCTCGTGTTGCACCAAGACCAGTACGAATTAACGCTTGTTGTGGTGCTTTAAACACAATCACATCGCCACGTTGTGGTTTTTCGCCCTCAATAATGGTGTTTTGGAAAATCGGATCTTTCACACCATAAGCATATTTATTCACAACTAAAAAATCGCCAACACGTAAAGTGGATTCCATTGAGCCAGAGGGAATTTGAAACGGTTCAAACAAAAAAGAACGAACCAAAAATACCACTGCAAGCACAGGAAAAAGTGAAGACAAAAATTCTGAAGCCTCAGAAATCGGTTCAATTTTGGCTTTTTCTTCCTCACTTAAGGTTTTACCAGAACGTTGTTCTGCACGTGCCACTTGACGATGACGTTTTGGCAGCACCACAAAACGATGATAACACCATAATACGCCAGAAAGTGCGGTCAAAATTAGTAACAAAATACTAAAAGTATTTGGCAACTGAAAATAATCTAAAACTTTCCACACACCAAAGCCGACAGCCAATAAAATCACAAAAAATAAATTTGACATAATTTTCCTTATTTATCTTTTCCTACGTGTAAAATTGCTAAAAACGCCTCTTGCGGCACTTCTACGTTACCTAAAGATTTCATACGTTTTTTCCCTTCTTTCTGCTTCTGTAAGAGCTTTTTCTTACGGCTCACGTCACCACCATAACATTTTGCTAATACGTTTTTACGTAATTGTTTCACCGTAGAACGGGCAATAATGTGGTTACCAATCGCGGCTTGAATAGCAATATCAAATTGCTGACGAGGAATTAACTCTCGCATTTTTTCAACCAATTCACGACCACGATATTGTGAATTATCTTTATGAACAATTAAAGCTAAAGCATCTACTCGTTCGCTGTTAATCATAATATCCACGCGAACCATATCTGCCGCTTGGAAACGTTTAAAACCGTAATCTAACGAAGCATAACCACGCGATGTTGATTTTAAACGGTCAAAGAAGTCTAGAACAACTTCGCCCATTGGAATTTCATAAGTCAGTGCGATCTGATTACCGTGATATACCATATTGGTTTGCACGCCACGTTTTTCAACGCAAAGGGTAATAACGTTACCTAAATATTCTTGTGGTACTAACATATTACATTCTGCGATTGGCTCGCGAATTTCAGCAATATTATTAAGTGGAGGCAATTTTGCAGGACTATCCACATAAACAACCTCCCCATTCGTTAATTGCACTTCGTAAATTACCGTTGGTGCAGTAGTGATAAGATCTAAATCATACTCACGCTCTAGACGCTCTTGAATGATTTCCATATGTAGAAGTCCAAGGAAACCACAACGGAAACCAAAGCCAAGTGCAGTCGAAGTTTCTGGTTCATAGAAAAGTGACGCATCGTTTAAACTTAATTTACCAAGTGCATCGCGAAACGCTTCATAATCATCAGAACTTACAGGAAAAAGCCCAGCATAAACCTGTGGTTTTACTTTTTTAAAACCTGGCAACACTTCAGCTGCAGAATTATGTTGATGGGTTAAGGTATCCCCAACTGGCGCGCCTAAAATATCTTTAATCGCACAAACGACCCAACCCACTTCGCCACATTCTAAAACGGTGGAATCTTCTTGTTTTGGCGTGAAAATCCCTAAACGATCAACATTGTAAGTTTGCCCTGTGGACATCACTTTAATTTTATCGCCTTTACGTAATACCCCGTTTTTAATACGCACTAAAGATACCACGCCCAAATAGTTATCGAACCAAGAATCAATAATCAATGCTTGTAATGGCGCATTAGGATCGCCTTCTGGTGCGGGAATTTTTGCCACGATTTCTTCTAATACATCTTCGATACCGACACCCGTTTTAGCTGAGCATCGAACCGCTTCCATCGCATCAATTCCAACAATATCTTCAATTTCTTCCGCTACACGTTCAGGATCTGCGGCAGGCAAGTCGATTTTATTTAAAATCGGTACCACTTCTAAATCCATTTCGATTGCGGTATAACAGTTTGCCAGAGTTTGGGCTTCGACTCCTTGGCCAGCATCAACCACCAACAATGCCCCTTCACAAGCAGCAAGAGAGCGAGACACTTCATAGGAAAAGTCCACGTGTCCTGGGGTATCGATAAAGTTTAATTGATAAGTTTCGCCATCTTTGGCTTTATAATTTAAGGTAACACTTTGTGCTTTGATGGTAATTCCACGCTCACGCTCAAGATCCATTGAATCTAGCACTTGCGCTTCCATTTCACGATCCGAAAGGCCACCACAAGTTTGAATCAAACGGTCAGAAAGGGTCGATTTACCGTGGTCAATATGGGCAATAATAGAAAAGTTGCGAATATTCTTCATAAAAGATAGTTTTTCTCAAAAATCATTAAATTTAACTGGCGGATTCTACCTGAAAAGCATGTAAATCGCTATAGATGAAAAGGAAAAGTGCGGTCAAATTTTCAAACTTTTTAGATAAAACAAAACCCCGAATGACTTCGGGGTTTCTTTTTTCATTCAAAATGAAATTATAAGCTTTCAGTAAAAGTACGAGTGATAACGTCGCGTTGTTGTTCTGGCGTTAAAGAGTTGAAACGTACTGCGTAACCAGAAACACGGATAGTTAATTGTGGATATTTATCTGGGTTATTTACCGCATCTTCTAACGTTTCACGACGTAATACGTTCACGTTTAAATGTTGGCCACCTTCAACTTTAACAGTTGGTGCGACGTTTACTGGTAATTCACGGTATTCGATTTGACCTAATTCGCTCACTGCAACAACTTGGTCTTCAGCAAATTCGCCTTTTGCACACAAGCAACGCGCTTCATTTTTTTCGCTGTCTAATAACCAGAATGAATTAAGCAAATTGTCATTTGCTGCTTGAGTAATTTGAATACCTTTAATCATAATAGCCTCCTAATTGGCACGAAAATAATAATAAAACTGTACAAATTTTATCAAATCATTTTAATATTTCAAATTATTTTAGATTTATTTGATAAAGAGCAGGTTATTTTTTTAATTAATTTTTATAAATTTGATCTAAATTAAAATTTATTAATTTTTAAATAAAATTTATATCAATAATTTAACATTAATTTAACTTTTTATTGAATGAGTGTTTTTGTTTATAATGAATAAAAACTTATTAATAGGATAGAATAATGAAAAACTGGACAGACGTTATCGGAAAAGAAAAAGAACAACCTTACTTTCAACACGCTCTACAACAAGTTCATCTTGCAAGAGCAAACGGGAAAACAATTTATCCACCACAAGAAGAGGTATTTAATGCATTCAAATATACCGCTTTTGAAGATGTAAAAGTGGTAATTTTAGGTCAAGATCCTTATCACGGTGCAAACCAAGCGCACGGCTTGGCTTTTTCTGTAAAACCTGAAGTAGCAATTCCCCCTTCCCTATTAAATATGTATAAAGAACTCACACAAGATATTTCGGGATTCCAAATGCCATCACATGGTTATTTAGTCAAATGGGCAGAACAGGGCGTATTACTACTTAACACAGTGCTTACCGTAGAACGTGGTATGGCACATTCACACGCCAATTTAGGTTGGGAAAGGTTTACAGATAAAGTTATTGCAGTGCTTAATGAACATCGTGAAAAACTGGTGTTTTTACTTTGGGGCAGTCACGCACAAAAAAAAGGACAAATTATTGACCGCACTCGTCACCTTGTTTTAACGGCTCCGCACCCTTCCCCACTTTCAGCCCATCGAGGTTTTTTTGGCTGTCATCATTTTTCCAAAACAAATTCATATTTGGAAAGTAATGGAATGAAACCAATTGATTGGCAAATCTAAACCATATATCTCTAAAAAATAACCGCACTTTAATCTCTCAAAGTGCGGTTGAATATTTCAGCATTTTAATTAGCCGTGATAACGCCCTACGCCTAATTCATCTTCTTTACGTGTGCGATTCATCACTTCTTGTGGCGATTGTGCAATACGTAATCCCATTTCATCTTCAGTACGCACCACTTCGCCACGTAACGAATTAGTATAAACATCAGTAATTTTTACATCCACAAATTTACCGATCATTTCTGGAGAACCTTGGAAATTAACAATACGATTCGTTTCAGTACGTCCCGTCAATTCCATAATATCTTTCTTCGATGGGCCTTCAACTAACACGCGCTGCTCTGTGCCAAGCATACGACGGCTAAATTGTGCCGCTTGTTGATTAATACGCTCTTGTAGCACATAAAGACGCTGTTTCTTTTCATCTTCCGTCACATCATCTGGCATATCTGCTGCTGGCGTACCTGGTCGAGCGGAATAAACAAAACTGAAGCTCATATCAAAGTTTACTTGTGCAATCAAATTCATAGTTTGCTCAAAATCTTCCGACGTTTCCCCTGGGAAACCAACAATAAAGTCAGAGCTGATTTGAATATCTGGGCGCACAGCACGAAGTTTACGAATAATGGATTTATATTCTAATGCGGTATGAGCACGTTTCATCATAGTTAATACACGATCAGAACCTGCTTGCACTGGAAGATGTAAGAAACTCACTAATTCAGGCGTATCACGATACACATCAATAATATCATCGGTAAATTCTATTGGATGGCTGGTTGTGAAACGTAAACGGTCAATACCATCGATAGAAGCCACGAGACGAAGCAACTCAGCAAAACTACAAATTTGACCATCATGCGTTGGCCCACGATAAGCATTTACATTTTGACCAAGTAGATTTACCTCACGCACACCTTGTTCCGCAAGTTGCGCAATTTCAAATAGCACATCATCTACGGGACGGCTAACTTCTTCTCCACGAGTATAAGGCACAACACAGAAAGTACAGTATTTATTACAGCCTTCCATAATGGAAACAAATGCCGTTGGGCCTTCTGCGCGAGGTTCAGGTAAGCGGTCAAATTTCTCAATTTCAGGAAAGCTCACATCAACCACAGAGCTTTTACCGCCACGAATTTGATTAATCATTTCAGGCAAGCGATGCAAAGTTTGCGGGCCAAAAATAATATCCACATAAGGCGCACGATGGCGAATATGTTCCCCTTCTTGAGAAGCCACACAGCCGCCCACACCAATCACTAAATTTGGATTATTTTTCTTTAATTCTTTCCAACGCCCAAGTTGGTGGAACACTTTTTCTTGTGCTTTTTCACGAATAGAACAGGTATTTAATAATAATACGTCTGCTTCTTCAGGTGCTTCCGTGAGTTCTAATCCGTGGGTGCTTAATAAAAGATCGGCCATTTTAGATGAATCGTATTCGTTCATCTGGCAGCCCCAAGTTTTAATATGTAATTTTTGAGTCATTTTCTACAATATCGTTAGGTGTTATAAATAATTAGTTAAATAAAGCAATGGGCTATTCTACAGGCTTGCGCTAATTCTGGCTAGTGAATATTCGGTGAAAGACACTAAACAGAATATTTTGATAAGCTAGAAAGGCTTGTAAATCATTAAAAAAATAAGATATTCATAAATATACTCAAGATATAATGCAGTATGAGGTAAATATTAGTTCATAAAATTAAAGGAAATACTAGCTTATCGCGATTACAACGATGTGTATATTCAAGGTAAACCAAAAGGATTAAGCCCTGTAGATTACAGGACTTAATCCTTAAATTAAATAGAGCTCACTTTTTAGTGAAAACGCAAGCATATATTTATAATCAACTACTTTGTCTACTACACCGTCAAAATAGCAGTTAAATTTAAAAAAGATTAGCTTATAACCAGCCTAAACTCATTAATAATTTCCACCATGCCATACCGATAGTTAGATGGATAATTAAACTACCAAAAGCAATGATCGCGCCAGTAATCCACCAAGATTTTATATCATTATAACCAGCACCGAATGCAATTGGACCTGGTCCGCCTCCGTAGTGAGTTACTGAACCACCATAAGAATTAGCAAAGACTAAGCCTAGAGCAAGCAATTCAGTAGGAGCGCCTGTTACATGTCCGACTGTTGCAAATACGGGTACCATTGCAGCTACATATGCACCGCCTGATGCGAATAAATAACGTACAGAGACACTTAAGGTAAGAATCACTATTAACGCCATCATACCATGCCCCTCAAACTGAAGTATGGTACTTAAGGTGTTTGCTAACCATTTGAAAAAGCCAGATTTTTCAAGCAAGCCAGACATACCGATGATACCACCATACCATACTAGGGTATTCCATGCGCCTTTGCTTTTTAAGATATCGTCCCAGGTGACGATACTTAATACAATACAAAGCACCATTACAATGATTGCAACAATGGTAGCATTGATATGAAGTGAATTAGAGAAAATCCAGCCGAATAATGCAATTACGAATAACACGCTGAGTGCTTTTTCACGAAAAGACATTGGACCTAATTCTTCTAAGCCTTTTTTCGCAATGGCTTTATTATCCACTTTTTTCAATTCTGGTGGAGATACCCAATAACAAATTAACGGAATTAAGAATAAGCAGAGTAAGCCGGGTACGGATGCAGCTAAGAACCATTTGATCCAAGTGGTTTCAAAACCAAGAATTGGTGCCATTAATGAAAGAGCTAAGGCATTAGGAGCCATTGCGGTTAAGAAAATATAAGAGGTAGTTTTAACCACCATATATACGTTCATCATCAAATAACGCCCTGCTTTTTTCGGGCTTTTTTCTGGATCTGAATCAAGAGCAACCACTACGCTATTAATGATTGGAAAGATAATCCCACCTGAACGCGCGGTGTTAGAGGGCGTTGCTGGCGAGAGTAAAAGATCTAAGAACATGGTAACATAACCTAAGCGTAGGGTTGTGCTACCCATTGCGCCGATCATATGATAGGCGATACGTTTACCTAGACCTGTGATTACAAATGCTGAACTCAAAGTGAATGCGGTAAAAATAAGCCATGTTGTGCCAGATTTATAACCATCCAACATATTGCCGACTTTAACCAATTCTTTCGCCCCTTCAGTATTACCGATGATAACGCCAGAAACCGCAATTGCAGCCAATAAGATAACGGGCTCGCCATAAGGTTTAAGCACAAGCCCAACGATAGTGGCAATATAAACACCAAGTAATCGCCAAGCAATCAAAGAAAGCCCATCAGGAGCAGGTAGTAAGAAAGTGATCAATGGAATAGCCATTAAAATCACCAGTTTTGCATTTTTGGATAATGCCATATTAATTACCTCTAAATGATAAAAAGAAAATTGTTAGTGCTAATAAATCAGCACTACCGCCCGAACTTAAATTACGTTCAATGCAGGCGGTATCAAATTTCATTAATGCTTGTGTCAGTGCTGTTTTATCTGTCACAAGATGTTGATCTGTAAGCAGATCCTGTGCTGTTTGCTGTATGAAATGTAATCCCGCTAAACCACCTCGATGAACCACGTTAGTGTCGGAGTTAATTGCCATTAAATTCAACAACAAAATCAGTAAACGATGTTCCCATTCTAACTGATGGTACTCATCAAATTGTGGCAACAACGTTTGAATGAGATTAAAACCATTTTCTGCTTCGCCACGGACACCTGTTAAGCCATATTTTTGGAATAAACGCACTCCAGCCGTACTAGGCAAGTGTTCAGGATAATTTTTCAGTTCATCCGTTAAACCTTGAGTAAATTGTGCAACAAGTGAGCAGATTAATTTAACATCAAAATCTACCGCACTTTGAACCAAACTTTTTTGTGCCAATAATCGTCCAATTGCCGTACACACTAAACCAAAAGAAAAAATAGCACCTTTGTGGGTGTTTACGCCATCAGTAACTTTAAACATTGCTTTTTCTGCTAATAAACCTAAAGGACGAATTTCAGCGAGAATTTGATTTTCAGACAAATGCTCGGTCATCATGCCTTTGAGAACAAACTGAGTAAAAAAAGGTTTTAAACTAATCGCACTTTGCTCAAAAGTATGTAGGTTCATATCTTTGTGCGAACCGTTATTGATGGCATCCACTAAACCAGGTTTTGGCGATAAGCGAGCCTCTTGTATTAATGCCAGATAAACTTGTTCACCAATATGTTCTGCGAAATCATGATTCTGTGCGAGAGATTGAATTTTATCTACAATCTCATCAATCTCGTGCTTGCGGGTTCTCGCACAGATTTTTGCATTTTCTCCGCACACTAAACAAGTTCTTGGAGAAAGATCAAAATCTGTACGACTCAGTAGATTGCCTTTAGCATTAAACACATCTAAATCCCACAAACGAGCAAGAGGAATACTTTCTTCCAATTCAATCATCAGCACTTTTAGCGTACGAGCATCTATCGGTAATACAAAATAGGCTTCATGCCCCGTTTCTAACGGACGGACTATTTCTTTTACTGCTGTGATGTTTAACTGAGTAAAAAGTGCGGTCAGATTTTCTAGAGCTTTTGTAAAAACATAATCCAACAAAGCATTTTTTTTTACTCCACCCACAGCAGTTAAAGTGATGCAAAGTAAGGTTTGTCCATATTGTGTTATAAGCTGTTGTTGTAAAATTGCACGTTCCTCTCGAGCATTAAGCAATGCTTCAAGTGAAATTTTTGAACCCTCTGTAGAGAATGTCGTAAAAAAATGCTGCAAAATTTGACCGCTCTTTTGTATAAAAATAAATTTTCTTAACTCTTTCCATTTATATGGTGCTGGCGAAAGCTGAAAGAGCTAATTGAGTCCCTTTCAACTCTTTGGGCTCCTTTCCTGATAATCATGGGAAGACAAGAGTTAATTTTGGCTATTGAAAGTAGATCGCTTGTAATGCTGATTCTAGTCTTTAACTTGATACACCGTATCAATCACCGAACCATCACGATAACGAACAACAGCCACAGGTTTATTAGTAAACTCAATTTCTTTTGGTTTACCCGTAATGCTGTAAGCACGTTCACAAAGTTGTTCAATAGTAAACAATGGAATGTCTGTTTTGCTTAAAGCTTCAATCAAATCTGGACGTTTAGGATTTACTGCTACACCATGATCGGTAACGAGAATATCGACGTTTTCACCAGGTGTTACACAGGTAATCACGTTTTCCACCACGGTTGGAATACGACCACGAACTAATGGTGCCACAATGATTGCTACTTGTGCAGAAGCTGCGGTATCACAATGACCACCAGATGCACCGCGAATCACACCGTCAGAGCCAGTCAATACATTCACGTTAAATTTAGTGTCGATTTCTAAAGCAGAAAGAATCACCATATCTAAACGTTCAACAGATGCGCCTTTGGAACTGTAATTCGCATATTGGTTAGCGGAGACTTCAATATGATTTGGGTTACGGGCAAGTGATTCAGCTGCAACAGAATCAAAGCTTTGTACATCTAATAATTTTTTAATAAGACCAGCCTCATGTAATGCCACCATACTTGCAGTAATTCCGCCAAGTGCGAAATCTGCAGTGATATTTTCACGACGCATTTTTTCTTCTAGAAAGCGTGTAACAGCTAATGCTGCCCCCCCAGAACCAGTTTGTAATGAGAAGCCATCTTTAAAATAACCACTGGCAAAAATTACTTCTGCACATTTACGCGCAATGAGTAATTCGCGTGGATTGGTAGTCATTCGGGTTGCACCACCACCAATTTTTTTCGGGTCACCGACTGCTTCAACTTGCACGATTAAATCTACTTGATCTTGAGCTATGCTGATTGGGTGGTGCGGGTATTCAACAAATTCCTCTGTGAGCAACACAACTTTGTCAGCATATTCAGCATCGACACGCGCATAGCCTAGAGAGCCGCATTTACTTTTTCCAGTAAATCCATTGGCATTACCGAATGTGTCACAGCAAGGCACGCCTAAAAAAGCAACGTCAATTTTTAATTCGCCAGATTTTACTAAGTGAACACGTCCACCATGAGAATGAATATTTACAGGTTCATTCAATAAACCGCGAGAGATTTGCTCTGCAAGTTCACCGCGTAAACCAGAAGAATAGATTTTGGTGACCACGCCATTTTTGATATGTTCGACAATCGGGAAGTGGCTATCAATTAAAGATGAAGATGCAAGGGTCAGATTTTTGAAACCCATTTCGGCAATTTTATTCATCACCATATTCACCACAAAATCTCCGCCCCGAAAAGCATGATGAAATGAAACAGTCATACCATCTTTTAAGCCAGAGCGTTTAATCGCTTCTTCTAGAGAGGTACAAAGTTTGCGATCTTTCGCTGTACGAGAAAGGGATTCAGATTTAGGCACCGCTTGATAGACTGAGCGATCAGCGTGATATTTTTCAATACGTTGTTCTCTTGTTGTCATCTTTTTATCTCCCTTTACTCTTCACGAATACCTGATTTCGCACGTTCTAATACAAGTTTTGCGCGATCAATAATCGGTGCGTCAATCATTTTACCGTTTAACGAAACAACACCAGCTCCTTGTCGTTCAGCTTCTGCTGCCGCTTCAATAATGCGTTTTGCCTGCTCCACGTCTTTTTGTGTCGGTGCAAATAAGTTGTGTAACAATTCAATTTGGCGTGGGTTGATTAAGGATTTACCGTCAAAACCAAGCTGTTTAATTAACGCAGCCTCTTTTAAGAAGCCTTCTTCATTGTTTGCGTTAGAATATACGGTATCAAAAGCCTGAATGCCAGCCGCACGTGCCGCTTGTAAAATAGAACAACGAGCAAAAAGCAATTCAATCCCCTCTGGTGAACGCTCGGTTTTTAAGTTACGTACGTAATCCTCTGCACCCAATGCGATACCAATTAAACGTTTAGAAGCGAAAGCGATTTGGTTGGCTTGAGTGATACCTAATGGCGATTCGATGGCTGCTAGCATTTTAGTCGAACCTGCTTCTCGACCGCAGGCTTTCTCAATCTCAGTAATGGCGTGATCCATATCCAACACATCTTGCGCGCTTTCAGTTTTTGGCATACGTACCACATCCACACCCGCACGCACTACCGAATTCAAATCCAATAAACCAAATTCAGAATCTAGCGGATTAACACGAACTACGGTCTCAATTTCTTTATAAAGCGGATGTTGAAGTGCATGAGCGACTAATAAACGAGCAGAATCTTTTTCTTTGAGCGCAACCGCATCTTCTAAGTCAAACATAATGGAATCTGGTTTATAAATAAAGCTATTACTCAACATGGCGGCATTTGAGCCCGGCACAAATAACATACTTCTTCTTAATTTCATAGCACAGCCTCCCAGTTAATCGTTTCATCAGTTGCACGCATTGCAGCAGCTTTTACTCGAGCTTGTAACACGCAATCTAACGCCCCTTTGTCTTCTACAATGACTTGTGCTGCTGTAATGCCTAGTTTTGCTAATACTTCACGAACTGTCGCTTCAATTTGTTCACCAAATTGTTTTGCTACTGAGCTATTGATTTCAATATCGAGTGAATCAAAAGGTTGAACCCGTACTTGAACATCACTGGATTCCAGTGTCCCTGCAACGGCTACTTTTGTTATTTTCATAGATTTTCCTTCCGTATATTGATGAATAAAAATGTATTTAAAAACGACCGCACTTTTGTAAATAATTTAACGTAGTCATAGGCACAAACTCTGCGAGTTGAGCCCAATTTTTTTCAGCCAAATGCTTTCGTACTGTAGAAGCAGAAATAATGTGGTTGCTTGCTGTTTTTCTAGGTATCTCGATAACATTTATTTTTGGTGCATTCATTTCGGCATCCATTAACCAATAATGCATTTGGCGATTATATTCGGCAGTGATGGGACAATTTAGCTCAGTACCAACAAAGCGATGTGTTATTCCCAAAGCTTGAGCAATATGTAAACGGAATAACTTCAGATCAATCTCAAAATAACTTTCATCTGTAATTAATTGATCTTTTAGGAAATAATTTGGAAATGTTGCACGAGAAATAATATAGTCAGAGCCAGAATGAAGAGTGATATTGGATAAATCGAAAATACCTTGTTGAATCATTTCAAATCGTTCAGTGTAAGAAAATTGCGATGCGTCTTCACCGACAATAAATAAATGCAGATGATCACATTGTTGTAATGCTTGCTCAATTAAATAACGATGACCTAAGGTAAATGGATTTGCGTTCATTACAATCGAGCCAATTCGATTACCATCCACACGCATTTTCTCCCATAATGAGCATTGTTTTTGTAAACGCGTAGCACTATTTTCTAACAATACTACATAAGGATTGGCATCAGAGATGATATAAAAACCACAAGATTTGAACAACGTTGCATATTCGGGTTTTGTATAAATAAAAAGGTGTGGGCGTTTTAGCGTGTAAGCTAAATCAACCAATTCAGTAATTAATTGCAAGGCAACACCGCTACCACGCAAAGACTCATCAATCGCAACACATTTTATGATATTGCCTGCTAAACCGCCACAGACAACGATTTGTTCGTTATCATTATAGCCAACAACAAAATACTCGATTTGTTCATCTAATTTAAGCGCATTTTGATGTAAAAATGTCTGAATGAGGGAAAGTTTTTTTTGTTCAGTAGAAATTCGCTCAAATTGCATCGACTCTCCAAAAAAGAAGAAAACATAACATCACTACCAAGTTAGTAGTATAGAGCTATTATAAGCGATGAGCAAATTACGATACAAGATAAGCTCATATTTTTCCCAACTTTATAATCTAATATTATCTTAACACTGCATTATACATTGAATAATTTATAGGCAATATTGGCGGTTATTCTGAGTTGTAAAAATAAACCGCACTTTTGTTGCAAGCAAAAAGTGCGGTTTAATTTAGCAGAATTTTAAATTATTTCACTAATCCGCCACTGGCTTGTAAATCAGCGTGATAAGAAGAACGAACAAATGGCCCACAAGCCGCATGTTCAAAGCCCATTTCATTGGCTTTATCACGGAATTCATCAAATTCAGTTGGCGGCACATAACGGGCAACAGGCAAATGATGGCGGCTAGGTTGAAGATATTGACCCAACGTGAGCATAGTCACACCGTTATCACGTAAATCTTGCATCACTTGCAAAATTTCCTCGTTGGTTTCGCCTAACCCAACCATTAAACCAGATTTGGTTGGGATATTTGGGAATATTTCTTTGAATTCACGCAATAATTTAAGTGACCATTCGTAATCCGCACCTGGACGAATTTCTTTATATAAGCGCGGTACGTTTTCTAAATTATGGTTAAAGACATCTGGCGGATTATCTTTTAATTTCTCTAAAGCCTGTGTAATGCGACCACGAAAATCAGGCACTAAAATTTCAATCTTAATGTTAGGATTAAGCTTGCGCACAGCTTTTACACATTCAGAAAAATGACCAGCACCACGATCAGGCAAGTCATCACGATCCACCGATGTGATTACCACATATTTAAGTTTCATATCTTGAATCGTTTCTGCCAATTTTTGTGGCTCTTCAGGATCAGGCGGTAATGGTTTACCGTGAGCCACATCACAGAATGGGCAACGGCGCGTACAAATTGCACCTAAAATCATAAAAGTGGCTGTGCCATGATTAAAACATTCGTGTAAATTTGGACAAGACGCTTCCTCACAAACAGAATGTAATCCGTGACGGCGCATTCCATTTTTAATGCTTTCAATTTTAGCTGAACTTGCTGGAAGTTTAATTTTCATCCATTCTGGTTTTTTTAATAACTCTTGATTAGGATCGATATTTTTTACGGGAATAATTGAGGTTTTTGCCGCATCGCGATATTTTACACCGCGTTCCATTTTGAAAGGCGTAGACATAGTATTTTCCTAAATAAAAATGCCCAAATTGGGCATTTAGTTTTTATAAAATGTTATAAAGTTGTTATATTATAGCCTAAAAGATCGGCGAAGTGTTTAATTAATTTTGCTGAAACATTATCGCAATCAGCTTCATCTTGATTAACAAAATCCGCTAACTGACACATTTCAAGCCCTGCATACCCACAAGGATTAATATAATGGAAAGGATTAAGATCCATATTAATATTCAATGCCAACCCGTGAAAAGAGCAACCACGACGAATACGTAATCCAAGAGAACAAATCTTTTTTCCATCCACATAAACACCTGGCGCATCAGGCTTTGGATAGCTTTCAATGCCATATTCAGCCAAAGTTTTAACCACCGTTTGTTCAAGTGCGGTAACTAATTGACGCACATTTAAGTTTTTATGGCGTTTAATGTCAATAAGCACATACATCACTTGCTGACCGGGTGCGTGATAGGTAATTTGCCCACCACGATCCGATTGCACCACAGGGATTTCACTACGTTGTAAAAGATGCTCTGGTTTACCTGCTTGCCCTTGGGTAAAAACAGGATAATGTTGTACTAACCAAATTTCGTCTTGCGTTTCAGCATTTCGAGTATCAGTAAAATCCTGCATTTTGTGCCAAATTTCTTGATAATCTTGCAATCCTAACTGACGAACGATAAGGGAATTGTTCATACTAAATAACCATTTTCACGCCTTCAACTTTAGCCAGTTCTTTATAGAGTGTTTCTACCTGATCAAAGTTTTCAGCAATAATATCAATTGAAACTGAATTATAAGTGCCTTTACTACTGCGCTTTTCTTTTGGAATATAATCGCCTTTAATATATTTTTGCACCACTTGTATAAGATCTTGTGCTAACCCTTCTCGATTAATTCCCGCAACTTTAAAAGTCATTTTTGCTGGAAATTCCATTAATTCCTTGAGTTTTGCATAATCGTTTTCTATTGTCATTTTCTTTCCTAAAAATAAAATAAATCAAAAAGTGCGGTCAATTTTCAACTTGTTTTTATGAGAATAACCCTTTCACAGTCAATACTAACCAATCCCATAGTTTACCAAAAATACCCGCTTCTCCCACATCATTCATCACTTGTAAATTGGCACTTGCAATATCCTTACCATCCAGTTGATAAACCACTTTACCAATCACTTGACCTTTTGCTAATGGTGCTTGTAAATTTTTATCTGCTAATTCATAACGAGCTTTAACCTCACTTTGTTTACCTTTAGGTATCGTAATAAAGTGATCCATTAAAGCACCAAGTTTTACTGAATTTTTATCGCCATAATAAACCCTTTGTTCTGAAATTTCTTTACCAGCCTCTAAAGTTTTAAATGTTTCGAAATTAGCAAAACCCCATTGTAAAAGTTTCTTACTTTCTACTTCACGACCTTTGTAAGTTGGCACACCCATTACTACAGAAATTAAACGCATATTGTTTGATGTAGTCGCTGAAGCGACTAAGTTATATCCTGCTTGGCTAGTATGCCCTGTCTTCATTCCATCAACATTGATAGTTTTATCCCATAATAGTCCATTACGGTTAGCTTGTTTGATTTTATTAAATGTAAAGTCTTTTTCGGAGTAAATTTTATATTCTTCAGGTAAATCACGAATAATATGCGCACCAATAATTGCCATATCACGCGCGGAAGAATATTGATTTGGATCGTCTAAACCATGGGGCGTGGTGAAATTTGTATTTTTCAAACCAAATTGTTGAACATATTTATTCATTGTTTCTACAAAGTTCGGTACATTGCCAGAAATATGTTCAGCTAATGCAACAGTCGCATCATTACCAGAAACAACAATCACACCTCGATTTAAATCTGCTACAGATACTTGTGTATTTAAATCTAAAAACATTTTTGATGAATCAGGGAAATTACGCCCCCACGCACTTTCACCAATGGTAACCATATCGGTATTATGGATTTTGCCTTGTTTTAATGCGACACCAACTACATAACTTGTCATCATTTTAGTCAGTGATGCTGGATATTGACGTTGATCTGGATTAAGTGCGGTCAAAATTGCACCTGAATTATAATCCATCAATACATACGTTTGAGCCGTAATTTGTGGTGGAGTTACGCCAAACTGCATATCCTCTGCAGATACCGAAAAAGCACTAAGTGCCACAAAACTTGATAAAAATGCGATTTTTGTTGTTCTTTTCAACATAGTGTGTTCCTACAATTAATTTTTATACGTATAAACAATTAATGGCTTATTATTTGCCATTTTTTGTAATTTAGTTCTCACTTGTGCCATTTTTGTTTTGTCATCAAAAGGCCCAATATAAATTTCATATTTATTTCCTGAGCGATTTACTTCAGTCTGAATATTCGCTAACGCAAGCTGCGTAATTAATTTATTTGCTTGGCTATGAGAGGTTAATTCAAGCATTTTCAAACAGTAAAATTCGGTTCCTTTTAGAGCATTTATTGACTTAGATGCGTTATCAAAAAGCGTGTTAGATTTTAATACTAAACGATCGGCAGCTTCCTGAGTTTTTGCTTGTTTAGCCAGTGTTTTTGTGGCTGCACCTGATAAATTCCCATTTTTAGCAACGTGCAACGCCTCAATTCTTACCTGCCCTATGCCGCGGGAAATTAAGCCAATTTCTTTTGCCGCAGCGTGTGAAAGATCAATTAAACGTTTATCACTAAAAGGCCCACGATCATTAATACGTACGATAACTTTACGATTGTTATGTAAATTTGTCACTAAAGCATAAGAATTTATTGGCAATGTTTTATGTGCTGCAGTAAATTGTTTTGAGTTATAAACATCGCCACTTGCTGTTTTTCGCCCATCAAATTTAAGATGATAATAACTTGCTAAACCTTCTTTAATATAAGATTTGGCTTCATTCCCACTTTTAGTGGTATAAGTTTGCCCTTTTACTGAATAAGTCCTTGGTGCAGGCATTTGAGTTGCGATAGAAAGATTATCCCCTCGAATACCATACATTTTTTGCGTATCAGCCTGCGCAGGAAAAGCTACGCTTATCATAAATAGCAAAAGTGCGGTCAAATTTAACCCAGTTTTTAATTTCATAAAATACTAACGCTTTTCATTTATTCTTTCTTTAAGAAAGAAAAAAATGAAATTAGCTCCTTTTCATAAATTGACTTTTATGCGTATGAATAGACATCAGTAAACCAAAACTTGCCATAATCGCAACATAAGAGGTACCACCATAACTAAATAAAGGTAATGGCACACCCACAACAGGCAAAATTCCGCTTACCATTCCAATATTCACAAATACATAAACAAAGAAAATTAATGTTGTTGCACCAGCAAGAATACGCCCAAAAGAAGTTTGAGCATTTACGGCAATCATTAAACCTCGCACAATAATAAACAAGTAAATCGCCATTAAAATCAAAAAACCAATCATTCCGTGCTCTTCACCCATTACCGCAAAAATAAAATCTGTATGAGGTTCGGGCAAAAATTCTAATTGTGATTGAGTCCCCTGCATCCAGCCTTTTCCGCTTAATCCACCAGAACCAATCGCAATCTTTGATTGTAAAATATGATAGCCAGCACCGAGAGGATCTTTTTCTGGGTCCAATAATGTGAGAACGCGAGTGCGTTGATAATCGTGCATTAGATATAACCACATGATCGGAATAAATCCAGCTAAGCCAATCACTGCAGCTAAAATAAGCCACCAGCTCATTCCTGCTAAAAACACGACAAATAAACCTGACGCACTGACCAAAATTGCTGTGCCTAAATCAGGCTGAATCGCCACAAGCAATGTTGGCAGTAGAATCATTGCAATCGCTATAAATGTTTCACTTAATTTAGGTGGAAGCGGACGATTACCTAAATACACCGCCACCATTAATGGCACAGCAAGTTTTACAATTTCAGAGGGTTGAAAACGAATAAATCCAAGATCAAGCCAACGCTGTGCACCTTTACTTGTCGTACCAATAACATCTACCAAGATCAATAACACAAAACCAATTAAATAAAGATAAGGTGCGATGCGTTGGTAAAATCTTGGTGGAAATTGAGCCATTAACAGCATAACAATAAATCCAAGTAAGACCTGAATAATTCGGCTATTAAACATCGTTTCGCTGGCACCTGATGCACTATATAACACCAGCATACCATAAGCAGTTATTGCAAGAAGTCCGATAAACAGCCAAAAATCAATATGCAAACGTTGCCAAACACGCAACCAAAAAGGGATTTTATCTTCCATTTATTTGTTCGCTCTCTTGTGACAAATCTTTTTTTTGCTGAATAGGTACATTATATTTTTCAACTTGTGGTAAACGCTGATTTAAATAGTAATCCATCACTTTACGTGCTAAGGGTGCGGCATTACTTGAACCACCACCTGCATTTTCTAAAATCACTGTTACAACTAATTTAGGATTATCATAAGGGGCGTAAGCGGTAAACCAAGCGTGATCATGCAATTCTTTTTTTAAGCCTGCCGTATTATATTTTTCATTTTCCTTTAAACTAAACACTTGTGCAGTGCCAGATTTCCCTGCAACACGATAATTTGCATCTGCAAAGGCTTTTCGCCCAGTTCCATTTGCAGCATTAACAACATTGTACATACCGCGTTTCGCTGCCTCCCAAGCTGCCACTTTAGGTGTGTTAATATCAGGATAAAGTAACGGATCTTCATAAGGCTCTAATACTGCACCTTCAATTGCTTTCATCAAATGCGGTGTATTTACTTTGCCATTATTGACCAATATTGTTGTCGCTTTTGCTACTTGTAGTGGTGTTGCCGTCCAATAACCTTGACCAATCCCAACCGAAATCGTATCGCCTTGCACCCAAGGGCGTTTATAACGTTTTTGTTTCCATTCTCGAGTTGGTATATTGGCAGCCGTTTCTTCTTGAATTTCAATCCCCGTTGGCATACCAAAACCAAAATCCTTCATCCAATTAGAAAGGCGATCAATACCCATATTATAAGCCACTTGATAAAAATAAGTATCAGAGGATTCAGTAATCGCTTTATTCAAATCCGTATCCCCGTGGCCTGTTTTTTTCCAATCACGAAAACGTTTTGTGGAATTAGGTAATACCCAATATCCCGGATCAAAAATCGTTGTGTTTGGTGTAATCACATTTTCAGTTTGTGCGGCTACTGCAATAAAAGGTTTGACTGTCGAAGCAGGCGGATACGCACCTTGTGTCGCACGACTATAAAGTGGACGAGCAAGATCATTTAATAAACGTTTATAATCTTCGGAGGAAATACCATCAACAAATAAATTATTATCATAACTTGGTGTAGATACCATCGCTAATACACTACTATCTTTCGGATCAAGCACAACTACAGCACCTTTTAGTCCCGATAAAAGTTCAGTAATATAACGCTGTAATGCCAAATCAATGGTTAAATGAATACTTTTTCCCGCCACAGCAGGTCGGCTACGCAAAGTGCGGATTACTTTGCCGCGATTATTAATTTCTACTTCTTCAAAACCCGTGGTACCTTGCAGTATATCCTCGTAATAACGTTCAATACCCAATTTTCCAATATCGTTCGTTCCCGCATAATTCGCGAATTTATCCTCTCGTTTCAAACGTTCTACATCTTTATCATTCATTTTACCTACATAGCCCAAAATATGCGCCATTGTTTCGCCATATAAATAATGGCGTTTGAAATAAGGACGTACCTCTAAGCTCGGGTATTGGTAGCCATTTACCGCAAAGCGTGAAATTTGTTCCTCTGTTAAATTCGGCTTTAATAAAATCGGTGTATAACGCGTTCCGCGGCGACGTTCCTTTTTAAAATTTTCAATATCGTTATCCGTCAATCCCACAATATAGCGTAATTCATCTAAAGTGCGGTCTAAATTTTCAGTTTTTTCTGGCACAATGTATAAACCAAAAAAAGTAAGATTTTCGGCTAATAATTTGCCGTAACGATCATAGATTAAGCCACGCGTTGGCGGTAAAGGTAATAATTTAATTCGGTTACCATTAGAACGCGTTTGGTAAGTATCGAAATTAACAATCTGTAGCTGATAAATATTGGTGAATAACACGCCTGTTAAGAGCAGAATCCCCAAAAAAGCCACTAACGTTCGGCGTGCAAAAAGGTTACGCTCCGCTTTTTTATCGCGGAACGGTTCGTGCGTTGGTGTATTGAAGAATTTTTTTAAATTCATCTGACTAAAATAAGGATGTATTATTCTCGATGATAAGGATGATTAGTGGTTAGCGACCACGCACGATACAAACTTTCAGCCACCACGACACGAACAAGCGGGTGAGGTAATGTCAAGGGAGAAAGCGACCAACTTTGCTCTGCAGCAGCTTTGCATTCTGGCGAAAGCCCCTCAGGCCCACCAATCAATAAACAAACATCGCGACCATCATTTTTCCACGCTTCTAGTTGCTCAGCTAGCTGCGGCGTCGTCCAAGGTTTACCAGGAATATCTAACGTCACGACTTTGCCTTTTCCACAGGCCGCTAACATCGCTTTACCTTCTTGTTCTAAAATGCGTTTAATATCAGCATTTTTTCCACGCTTGCCTGCTGGGATTTCAATTAGTTCAAAAGGCATATCTTTTGGGAAACGGCGTTGATATTCCTCAAAACCCGTTGTAACCCAAGAAGGCATTTTTGTTCCGACGGCAATTAACGTGATTTTCACAAGTCATCCTTATCTAAAAAGTGCGGTTATTTTTTACCGCACTTTACTAAAATTTACGCCCAAAGTTTCTCTAATTGATACATTTCACGGGCGTCACGTTGCATGATATGTACGATAGCTTGACCAAGATCCACCACAATCCAATCTGCAGTATTTTTACCTTCTTCGCCAAAGGTTTCAAAACCTGCTTTTTTACATTCTGTAATTAAATTATCTGCCATTGCAGAAACTTGGCGACTCGACGTCCCCGTGCAAATAATCATATTATCCGTAATCGAGGATTTTCCACGTACATCAAAATGTACAATATCTGTTCCCTTTAACCCATCTAAGGTTTCCATCAAAAATTCAACTAACGCCATTTTGTTCTCACTTAGCAATAAAGGTGCGGAATTCTATCATTGAATACCCTCTTGCGCAAAATCCACGCAAAAAATAAGCGCGAAATTAACCGCGCTTTTTATGTCTAAATTGAAATTATTTTTACTATGCTGCCCATAATAACACTGCCAATAACTGTGGCGACATTATTCGCAAGAACATCACCAATGGATACACAGTTGCATAAGAAAGTGCTGCAGCACCGTTATCTTCTTTAATTTCATTCGCAAATGCTAAAGCGGGAGGATCCGTCATTGAACCTGCAAGTAAACCGCATATTGTGAGGTAATTAAGTTTTCCATATAAGCGTGCTATAGTCCCAACAATAATCAACGGCACAAAAGTGATAAAAATACCGTATCCCATCCATTCAAGTCCCGAACCATTCACTAAAGTATCAAAGAAACTTCCACCTGATTTTAAACCAACAACCGCCAAGAAAAGAACAATCCCAATTTCGCGCAATGCCAAGTTAGCACTTGGTGGCATAAACCAGTAAAGTTTACCAATCGTGCCAATTCTCGCTAAAATCAACGCAACCACCAATGGCCCGCCAGCAAGCCCTAATTTTAACGCAACAGGGAAACCTGGAATATAGAATGGAATTGAACCAACGAGTACCCCTAAACCAATACCGATAAACACTGGTAACATTTGCACTTGAAGTAATTTCTGTTGTGCGTTACCAATAACTGAAATGGCCTGATTTAGTACATCACTGCGTCCAACCATATGTAGCACATCGCCAAATTGCAGTGTGGTATTTCCCGTTGGAACTAACTCAATCCCTGCACGATTTAAACGTGAAATTACAACCCCATATTTTTGATGAATGCCTAACGCACGGATCTTTTTGCCTAATACTTTTTCATTCGTTACCACCACACGCTCGGAACGAATTTCGCCACTATAGGCAACGGTTGGTGCATCAACTTCGTGTCCGATAATTAAACGCATTTTAGCAAGCGAATTATCATCACCCACTAATTGTAAAATATCGTTGGTACGAATCTCAGTACTTGCCTTTGGAACAATTTCCATATCATCGCGTTTTAAACGTGAACATACGACTTCTTCATCGCTAAATCCCGGAATTTGAATTAACGTCAGACCATCTAGATTTTGGTTCGTCACTTTTAAAGAAATATTATGTAAACTTTCTTTATCTTGGCTGCTCTCCGCATTAAAACGAGCAGCTTCATCGTCCACTTTGACGTTAAAAAACAAGCGGATTAACCACATTGCAAGCAAAATACCGCAAATCCCGAATGGATAAGCCATTGCATAAGACACCCCCATAGTTACAGTGGTTTGAGGCACCCCTAATTCTGCTAAAATTTGCTGCCCTGCCCCCAACGCAGGCGTATTAGTAACAGCACCAGAATAAATACCTAAGGCAATATCCAGTGGAACATCCGCAATTTTATGTACAAGAACCACGGCAATTGACCCCAGCAGAATAATCAAAATGGCAAAGGCATTTAGCTTTAAACCAGATTTTCGTAAAGAAGAAAAAAAGCCAGGTCCAACCTGAATACCAATAGTATAAACAAATAAAATCAAACCAAATTCTTGCACAAAATGCAGCGTATGCGCATCCAGTTTCAAGCCATATTGATTAGTGAAATGGGCAACAATAATGCCGCCAAACAGCACGCCACCAATGCCAAGCCCAACCCCGCGGATCTTCCAATGCCCGATCCATAAGCCGATTACGGCGACGAGGGCAAGAAGACTAATCGTGATCGCAATATCACTCATATTGACCCCTTAAAAATGAAATTTAACTCCTTCGGATTATATCCAAGTTGTTTTTTGAAAACCTTAACCAAACTCAAAAAATGATACGTTCGTCACATTTTTTCTTGCGAAATTGAGCATAGCCTCTACAATACCGAAAATTTTTGACCCTTTTACAAAAAGTGCGGTTATTTTTCACCGCACTTTTATCTCGGATGGAATATTTATGGATTACAGCCAAGAAGCTATTACTTCTCTTATTTGGATTTTACAAACGCTAGCCATCACCTCAGTCGTCTTTAGTTTTGGCATCTTTCTTTTGGTGCGTTTTACCCAATGGGGAAAACAATTTTGGATGTTTGCAGGCGGTTATCTTTCGCCTAAACGTAGCATTAAACCTATCTTATTCTTTCTGCTTATTGTTGCAATGACATTACTTAGCGTACGTATCAGCCTTGTAAATTCTGAGTGGTATAAAAATATGTATACCTCATTGCAAGAATTTAATGAACATGTATTTTGGCAACAAATGGGCTTATTCTGCGTCATCGCAGCAAGTTCTGTTTCAGCAGCATTAGTAAGCTATTATTTAGAGCAACGTTTCGTCATCAACTGGATTGAGTGGCTTAACGAACAGCTTGTTAATAAATGGATGGCACATCGAGCCTATTACAAAACACAGTATTTATCAGAAAATCTTGATAACCCCGATCAACGTATTCAACTAGATGTGCAATCTTATGTAAAAACCACGCTTTCTTTAAGCACTGGCGTCATTGATGCGGTCACCTCGATGATTTCTTACACGATTTTGTTATGGGGATTAGCCGGTCCAATGATAGTACTTGGTGTAGAAATTCCGCATATGATGGTATTTTTAGTGTTTGGTTATGTCATTTTCACAACCCTCATCGCATTCTGGCTCGGTCGCCCATTAATCTCATTGAATTTTATTAATGAACGCCTAAACGCAAACTATCGTTATTCTTTAATTCGCATTAAAGAATATGCTGAAAGCATTGCTTTTTATGCGGGCGAAAAAGTCGAAAAAAATCAGCTTTATCAGCAGTTCAACGCCGTCATTCACAATATGTGGGTCATTATATTTAGAACACTAAAATTTTCAGGATTTAACCTAGTCGTAAGCCAAATTTCTGTTGTTTTTCCATTGTTAATTCAAGTTGGACGTTACTTTGAAAAGCAAATAAAACTAGGCGATCTAATGCAAACCTTGCAAGTATTTGGTCAGTTACACGCAAATCTTTCATTCTTCCGCAGTACTTATGATAATTTTGCAAGCTATAAAGCAACGCTAGATCGTTTAACTGGGTTCTGTTATGCCATTGAAAAAGCAAATAATAAATCACAAACACAGATCCACAATCATCCAACAGATGTGATTTTCAAAAATTTAAGTATTCAAAATCCATTAGGTCATACACTAATTAAACATCTAAACATTACCTTACCGCAAGGAACAAGTTTGCTTATTCAAGGAAAATCTGGAGCAGGAAAAACCACGCTTTTACGCACCATTGCGGGGCTTTGGAGCTATGCCGAGGGGGAAATAAATTGCCCTACGCACAATCAGCTTTTCTTGTCACAAAAGCCCTATGTGCCACAAGGAAATTTAATGTCAGCATTAGCTTATCCAAATAACGCTGACAATATTTCACATACACAAGCTGTAGAAATATTAAATAAAGTACAATTAGGACATTTGGCTGAACAATTAGAAAAAGAACAAGACTGGACGCGTATTCTTTCTCTTGGCGAACAACAGCGTTTGGCGTTTGCACGATTAATTCTACACAAACCAGCGGTGGCATTTTTAGATGAAGCCACAGCTAGTATGGATGAAGGTTTAGAATTTTCGATGTATCAATTGTTACAACAAGAACTACCACAAACGACAATCATCAGTGTGGGACACCGTTCAACCCTTAAAACCTTACATCAACAACAGTTAATTCTGCAAGACAAAGGGCAATGGCAAGTGCTATAAAAAACGCTAAAAAACACTGTAATCGCAACGCTTTTTTTGATACATTTAGTGCAATTTTTTGTATGTTTGACAAAGTCATTTTCTATTTTTTGTCAAACAAAACTAACTTTCATTTTAAACGGTATAATTATGTTATTTAAAAAAATTCGTGGGTTGTTTTCAAACGATCTTTCTATTGATTTAGGCACAGCTAATACTTTAATTTATGTCAAAAGACAAGGTATTGTACTTGATGAACCCTCTGTTGTTGCGATTCGTCAAGATCGCGTAGGCACATTAAAAAGCATTGCAGCTGTGGGTAAAGAAGCTAAATTAATGTTAGGTCGTACTCCCAAAAGTATTGTAGCAATTCGTCCGATGAAAGATGGCGTTATTGCAGACTTTTTTGTGACAGAAAAAATGTTGCAATACTTTATCAAACAAGTTCATAGCGGTAATTTTATGCGTCCAAGCCCGCGTGTATTAGTATGTGTGCCAGCTGGTGCAACACAAGTAGAACGCCGCGCAATTAAAGAATCAGCAATCGGTGCTGGTGCGCGTGAAGTATATTTAATTGAAGAACCAATGGCAGCTGCAATTGGGGCTAAATTACCCGTTTCTACTGCAGTTGGTTCTATGGTAATTGATATCGGTGGTGGTACGACAGAAGTGGCTGTAATTTCCTTAAATGGTATCGTATATTCTTCTTCCGTGCGTATCGGTGGTGACCGTTTCGACGAGGCGATTATTTCTTATGTTCGCCGCACTTTTGGCTCGGTTATCGGAGAACCTACCGCCGAACGCATCAAACAAGAAATTGGTTCTGCTTATATTCAAGAAGGTGACGAAATTAAAGAAATGGAAGTACACGGACATAATTTAGCCGAAGGTGCGCCACGTTCATTTACTTTAACATCACGTGATGTCCTAGAAGCCATTCAACAACCATTAAACGGTATTGTAGCAGCGGTTCGAACCGCACTTGAAGAATGCCAACCAGAACACGCAGCAGACATTTTCGAACGTGGTATGGTCTTAACTGGTGGCGGTGCTTTATTACGTAATATTGATATTTTACTTTCTAAAGAATCTGGTGTCCCTGTTATCATCGCAGAAGATCCATTAACCTGTGTTGCTCGTGGTGGTGGCGAAGCATTAGAAATGATCGATATGCACGGCGGCGATATTTTTAGTGATGAAATTTAATTAGAATATGAACAAAAAGTGCGGTTAAAAATAACCGCACTTTTCCTTTCATTTTTTTCATTCAACAAGAGAAAGTTTAATGAAACCCATTTTCGGCAAAGCCCCTCCCCTAGGTATTCGTCTGCTTATCGCTATCTTTGCATCTATTGCCTTAATTTTAGCTGATGGACGTAATAGCTCAATAACGAAAGCACGTAGTGCAATGGAAACAGCAATAGGCGGTTTATATTATCTTGCAAATAGCCCTAGAAGCATCTTAGATGGCATTTCAGAAAATCTTGTTGATACCAATAAATTACAAATTGAAAACAAAGTACTACGCCAACAGCTTTTGGAAAAAAATGCAGATTTACTTTTACTTGATCAACTCAAAGTTGAAAATCAGCGATTACGTCTTTTATTAAATTCTCCGTTAAGAACCGATGAATACAAAAAAATTGCCGAAGTTCTTACTGCAGAAACAGATATTTATCGCCAACAAATTGTTATTAATCAAGGCAAAAAAGACGGTGCTTATGTAGGTCAGCCTGTCATTGATGAAAAAGGCGTCATTGGACAAATTATTTCCGTGGGCGAAAATACTAGCCGAGTACTGCTACTCACAGACGTAACACACTCAATTCCAGTGCAAGTTCTACGCAATGATGTTCGTGTTATTGCGAGTGGGACTGGGCATACCGATGAACTAAGCCTCGATAACGTGCCTCGTTCCGTTGATATAGAAAAAGGCGATCTTCTCGTAACCTCTGGGCTTGGTGGACGTTTTCTTGAAGGCTATCCCGTAGCTGTTGTACAAAGCGTTTCGCGTGATAGCTCTAATTACTTTGCAATAGTTAAAGCTAAACCTTTAGCTTTATTAGAACGTTTACGTTATGTACTTTTACTTTGGCCAAGTAACCTAGATATATCAAAAGTAAAATCAATGTCGCCAGAAGAAGTTCGCAATCTGGTGCAAAAACGTTTAGAAAGCCAAGCTAATGAAGCAAATTATAGAGTGAAAAAAACACCCTTAACAGAAAAAGACTTTCTAGAAAATGAAGAAAAAACCATTATTGAACCAGATATTCCAACAGATTTTCTTCAAAATGAAGAAGATCTTCCCATAGAACAGCAAGAAGAAAGGATAGAAGACTAATGCAAACACGATTTATTTTACAATGGTTCACTATTTTAAGCTTCTTTGTTATTGCCTTTGTATTAGAACTTGCACCTTGGCCAGTTGGTTTCCAAATGCTAAAGCCTGCGTGGCTTGTACTTGTATTACTTTATTGGGTATTAGCTATTCCCAATAAAGTAAGTATAGGCTGGTCATTTTTACTCGGATTAACTTGGGATTTAATATTAGGCTCTACATTAGGCGTTCACGCTCTCGTACTTTCTACGAGCATGTACATCATTGCCAAAAACTATTTAATTCTGCGAAATTTATCACTTTGGTTCCAAAGTTTATTGGTTGTACTTTTCGTCTTCATTATAAGATTACTTATTTTCTTAGTTGAATTTTCACTCCATACTGCCTTTTTTCATTGGCAAGCCATCTTAGGCGCATTCGCTTCTGGTTTACTATGGCCGTGGGTATTTTTATTAATGCGCAAAATACGCAGAAAAGTTAAATTACATTAAAAAAGAGAGATAACTCTCTCTTTTTTATGATTTATGAATGTTTCAAACACCTAATTCAATGGCTTATTGCTATCCAGTAAAGAATCACATTCCCAACCGATATACTCTCCCGAAAATTGTTCAGCCAATTTTTCAAAACGTTCTACTTGTTCAAAAATTTCGCTATTTTCTAATGAAATTTCTTGCTCTAATTTTACCAAGAAATAAGGTTCGTCATCTTCATTAAACTGAATCGCTTGTGCAGAATATTGTAATGTCGTGAAAGAATAATCCCCTAAACTAAGCTCATCCATAAAAGGGAACATTTTCTGCTCTTCATCAAAATGAAAACTATGCTCTACTAAATAGGTATCACTTAAATTACGACCTTTACTTTTTAATAAATCAAGCAATTCTTCCGTTGCATTTAACTTAATCTCCAATGGAGAAGCGAGCAAAAAGTCAAAATAAGTATCCCAAATTAAATCCTTTTGCACATTAATATCTTTAACAAAATCAATTTGTTGTAAAGTTTCTACAATAAGATTTTCGTGCTTACAATAAAAATGTATTTTTATTTGAGAATTACAAATAAAATGCCCCGCAAAAAATACATTTGGAAGTGCGGTTAGTTGTGTCAAAATTTTAAATACACGGTTAATTAACTTATCGTATTCAACTTCTGAGGGTAAACCCGTTTCATCATCAGCCTGATAATCAATAGTAAACTGCACTATTTTATCGAGACCTTTACCGTGATATTTTTCAACATCTTCAATATTTGCGGTAAACACGGCAGGCATACCATTCACAGTAGAACGATAATTCTGCCAATTTGCCATATCCATTTCGCTTTCCTATTTAAATTCAGCCCAAATCGGTGCGTGATCAGACGGTTTTTCCATTGCTCGAATATCTAATGCAATGCCCACATCGACACATCGTTCAGCTAATTTTTGGCTTATCAAAATATGATCAATTCGTAAACCTCGATTATCATCAAAACCTTTAGAACGGTAATCAAACCACGAGAATTTATCATTTGCTGTTGGGTTCAGCTTACGAAAACTATCTTCTAATCCATAATCATACAAACGTTGATACCACGCTCTTTCTTCAGGTAAGAAAGAACATTTACCTGTGCGTAACCAACGTTTACGATTTTCATCTCCGATACCAATATCTAAATCACTTGGGCTAATATTCATATCGCCCATAATTAAAATCGGATTAGATCTGTCGTGTTCTTTTTCTAAATACTGTTGAAGATCTGCATAAAATTTCTCTTTAGCTGGAAATTTAGTCTCGTGCGCACGGCTTTCCCCCTGTGGGAAATAGCCATTAATGACGGTCAATAAACCAAATTCAGTTTCCAGATCAGCCATAATAATGCGTTTTTGTGCATCTTCATTGTCAGTTGGAAAACCACGACGAATCACTTTAGGTTCTTGTTTAGTCAATAATGCTACTCCATAATGACCTTTCTGACCATGATGAAATACGTGATAACCTAAGTTTTCTGTAATTTCATAGGGAAAAGCCTCGTCAGCAACTTTAATTTCCTGTAAGCCAATCACATCTGGCTGATATTTTTCAATAATGGCTTCAAGTTGATGTGGGCGAGCACGTAACCCATTTATATTGAAAGAAATAAATTTCATTTTTGTTCCTATTAAAGAGTGAAATTGGCTTTATTATACAGAGATTTCTATTTTGATAAAAACGGCTTTGTCAGATAAACCTGAATTTGCTCAAATACTGTAGGCTTAATCCAAAATTGACCTTGAGAAGGTAAACAAGTGACCGAAATAAAATCATTTAGATAATCAAATTCCAATTGAGTAGCGTGCAAATAAGTGCGGTCAATTTTTTCTGTGTTTTTACCATAAAGCCCATCGCCTAAAATCGGGCTACCTAAACTTTTCATCGCAACACGTAATTGATGCGTTTTCCCCGTTTGTGGTTTTAAAATAAATAAACGTAAATTAGGCTCACAACTTACACTTTCAAAAGGCGTAATTGCTGGATTTTCTTTGGTTTGACAAAGTTTCCATGCGCCTTCTCGAGCTTTCTTCATATCCCCGATAATCAAACCTTGTTTCTTTTTAGGCTTTTGGTTACTTAATGCCAAATAAGTTTTATGAATTTTATGTTCAGAAAAAAGTCGTGAAAATTCAGCCGCACTTTCAGCATTTAACGCCAGAATTAACAAACCCGAAGTTACTTTATCTAAGCGATGAACCAACCATACTTTAGGCACATTCAGTTGTTTTGCAACAAGTTCTGTTAAGCCTTGTTCTTCTTGATCTTTATGAACGCTAATACCCTCAGACTTGTTGATAATAATAAAATCGCTATGTTGATAAACAACCTCGATTTCCATCAGATTTGCTCCTTTTTGTAAATTTTATTTTTACCGAGAACAATATCTTTTACCGAACTAAGTAATTCCTGTTGAATATGTGACAGTTTTGGTTTTTCGTTTAATTGAAATGCTAACGGACGACAAAGTTCCATTGCTTTCACGCCTAATCTAGCAGTGAGTAATCCCACACCAATTCCTTGAGCGATACGTGTAGATAATTTTGCTGTCACATCTTGAGAAAGCCAATCCATTCCAATATCTTGTGCCACTTCGGTTGCTCCAGCAAAAGCGATATTGACCAATACCATTCTTAACAATCTAATACGTGAAAAATACCCTAATTCAATCCCATAAATTTCAGCAATCTTATTCATTAATCGAAGATTGCGCCACGCGATAAAAAACATATCCACTACAGCAAGTGGACTAATCGCGACAATCACAGCTGATTCAGCTGCCATTTTACTAATCAATTTTTTAGCTTGTGCATCAAAAGAAGACAAAACATGACGACTGAATAAATGAGCAATTTCTTGCGCCGAATAAGCTTCATTTAATTGGTGTTGCCATTGAATTACCGCTGGAGAATCATTTTCCAAACCTAAAGATTTTGCAATATCTAAGCAAAGAATTTTACTTTTTTCTGCGTTATGAACGGAAAAAACATCGCCATTTTTTACCGCACTTTCTAACCAAATCTGCTGACTTTGTTGTTGCAATTGCTCACGTTTTTTTAAACGAACTAAACGTCGCCACTCACAAATAATCTCTTTAATACCCAATAAAATGATAATCAAACTGACTAAAGCAAAAGCAAGATAAATCCATTGATGTTGTTGATAGCTATCCCAAATCCACTGCACGGATTGCGCAACCGTCGCCAAGCCAAATAAAAGTGCGGTAAATTTTAATAAAGTTTTTCTAAAACTGGATTTTGGTTTCAATGCTTGTTCAAGTTGAGCATCAAGTAACTCTCCGTCCAACACTTCATCTAGCTTTGCTTCCATATTATGGAATTCTTGCTTGGGCTGATAGTGTTCTTCCTCTACATTAACTGAATGTTCAAAAATTTGTTTTTCCATTGCCTATTCCAAAAAATAACCCCACTAAATAGTGGGGTCATAAAGTCAAAATTCAATCATTATTCATCACTTGAAAAGATAGAAAGTAATCTTAATAAACTCAAGAATAAATTGTAGATTGAAACATAGATGTTCACGGTTGCGCGAATGTAATTTGTTTCTCCACCGTGAATAATATTACTGGTTTCATACAAAATGGTCATTGTTGAGAACACAACAAATAATGCACTAATTGCAACCGATAACGCAGGAATTTGGAAGAAGAAACTCGCCACCATACCAAGCAATAACACAATAAATAATGCGAACATTGCGCTTGATAAGAATGACATATCTTTTTTCGTAGTCAATACATAAGCGGAACACGCAAAAAATACGATAGCAGTTCCTGCGAATGCAAGCATAATCAAATCTTCCATTCCACGTGCCACATACATATTTAAAATTGGCCCGATGGTGTATCCCATAAATCCAGTGAAAGCAAAGGCCGCCAAAATACCAGCAGGGCGATCAGCTAATTTATTGGTTAAGAAAAGTAAGCCATAAAAACCCACTAGTAACACAATAATATTTGGATAAGGCAAGTTTAAGCTCATTGAAATAAACGCAACAACCGCTGAAAAAGCCATTGTTAATCCCAGTAAAAAATACGTGTTACGCAACACTTTATGTGTGCTGAGTAACGATTCTTTTTGAGCATCCACAATAAGACGTGATTGCATAAAAGCTCCTTGTAAAATAAATAAAAAGTCTTCTGTAAAGTAAGGGCTAGGGATAAAAAAGTCAATGGTATTAATGGAATTAATTTCATCAAAATGAATAAATTATCATCATCTAAAGTTAAATCATCAAATTTCTATTTACATCAATAAAATATTCATTATACTACGCGCATTAATCACGGAGGAATGGTCGAGTGGTTGAAGGCACCGGTCTTGAAAACCGGCGAGGGTTTACGCCCTCCTAGGGTTCGAATCCCTATTCCTCCGCCATCAGAATTAAGAAATCCCTAAGTCACACGGCTTAGGGATTTTTACTTTGTATTACGTTATTTGGTCAATCCATTTACCAGTGAAATAACAGACTGAATATCGCTATCAGACAATTTTCCTTCTTTCACAAATTTTACTTTTCCCGTTTTGTCTAACACGATAATTGCACTATCTTTAGAATTTAATCCCCAAGCATTTTTTACCGCACTTTTATCATCTAACACAACTTGGCTATGTGGATTTTCCTGTTTGCCTTTTTGCGCACTATTTTTTACAAAAATACCTGTACCAACAATCGCATCATCCGCATTAATAATAGTGGTTGTTTGGTATTTTACAGGATTAAAATGGGATGCTTTTATCGCATCAATCATCGACTGATTTTTCTCTTTTGCAGCCGTTCTACCCGCTAAATGATGAACAACACGCACTTTGCCCGCTAATTCCGCAGAACCCCAAGGTTGAAACGCGGTATCTTTTCCAGAAAGCACAATTTCACCATACTCACTCACTTTGACCGATGGTAAAGATTGTTCTAATTGCAAATTGTGTGCCCAAATTGGGCTACTAAACATTACGCCACAAACTAAGGCAAGAATTTGTTTTTTCATACATTTTCCTCAAAAATTTATCAAAAACTTTCACGCTTTGGCAAAAGATATCTTTTTTGCTATACTCGCGCGCCTATTATATGTAATCAAGAAGGAAAACCCAATGGATCAAATGCCTAATTGCCCAAAATGTCAAAGTGAATACGTTTACCACGATTCAATTAATTTTGTTTGCCCAGATTGCGGTAATGAATGGGATAATAATGAAATTCAAGAATCAGATGACGATCAACTGATCGTAAAAGACAGCAATGGGAATTTGCTTGCAGATGGCGACGATGTACTTTTGATTAAAGATTTAAAATTAAAAGGTTCATCAGAAGTATTGAAAAAAGGTACAAAATTCAAAAACATCCGCTTAGTAAATGGCGATCATAATGTCGATTGCGGCAAAATCATGTTGAAATCTGAGTTTTTGAAAAAGGCTTAATCGAAAAAACGCGGTCTAAATAGACCGCACTTTGCACTTTAAAGAAATAAATTTATTTAATAAGATCAATCACTTCTCTGACTAATCGTCTAATTTCATCCCAATTTTTGGATTGAATCAATTTTTTCTCCACAAACCAAGAGCCTCCACAAGCAACAATATTAGGAATAGCAAGATAATCCCTTATGTTATGAAGCCCTATACCACCAGTCGGCATTATCTGTAATTGAGCATAAGGACCGAGCAATGCTTTAATCATTTTCACTCCGCCTGAAGCCTCTGCAGGGAAAAATTTTACCGCCGAAATTCCCATTTCTAATGCAGTTTCAATTGCCATAGGATTATTCACCCCTGGCGTTATTGGAAAATTTAAATCTTGACATAATTTCACAATTTTTGGATTAAATCCTGGTGTTACCACAAAATCCGCCCCACTATTTCTTGCTAGCATCACTTGTTCAGCTGTTAAAACTGTACCGGCAGCAATTAAAAAGTCAGGTCTATTTGCACGCAACAAACGGATCGCATCTGCCGCTGCTTCAGAGCGAAAAGTAATCTCTGCCACAGGTAAACCATTTTTAGCCAACGTATCTGCTAGCGGCAAAATATCGTCTGCATTATCCAACGCAATTACAGGCACAATTTTGAGTTCACGAAGTTTTTCAATAATTTGTTGAGTTGTGTATGACATTTTAATTTGCTCCTATTAGACTCCACTATACGCAGAAAAACCACCATCAACAGGTAAAACCACGCCATTGACAAAAGCAGAATAATTTTCATCTATTAAGAAAAGTAATGCACCTAGTAATTCTTCTGGATCACCAAAACGTCCCATTGGTGTGGTAGTGAGGATTTTATTTGCTCTATCTGTTGGTTTTCCTTCAGTGTCAAATAATAAAGCACGGTTTTGATTACTAACTAAAAATCCTGGTGCTATAGCATTACAACGAATACCAACTTTTGAGAAATATACAGCAAGCCATTGAGTAAAATTACTGATTGCAGCTTTTGCACCAGAGTAAGCAGGAATCTTTGTGAGCGGCGTAAAGGCATTCATACTGGAAATATTAATAATATTTGCCTCTTGTTTACCAATCATATCTTTTGCAAAAACTTGGGTTGGTAATAATGAACCTAAGTAATTGAGATTAAATACAAATTCTATACCAGATTTATCTAAATCAAAGAATGTTCTTGTCGTTTCATTTAAATCAAATTGATGGAACTCATTATCTGTTGTCGCTTTTGGATTATTCCCACCAGCACCATTAATTAAAATATCACAAGTGCCAAAATCAATAGCTATTTGATCACGCACTTCTTTAATATTTTCAAGCTCTAACACATTAGTTTTATGAGCTTTTGCTTTTCCACCTGATTGGTTAATTTCCTTTGCTACTTTGTCTGCTGCTTCGAAATTCAAATCTAACAGGGCAATATTAGCTTTAGTATACGCTAACTGCTTAGCTAGAAATGAACATAACACTCCGCCAGCCCCCGTAATTATAATTAGTTTATTTTCTAAGTTATGGTTTGCTGCAATATTCATAGTAAACTCCATTAATTAAATTCAGATTGAAGATGAGAAGTTGCGACTTTATCTATGATCGCACCTTTATGTTGAATGACGATGCCAGCAATACGATTACCTTGCTGACAACAAATTTCTAAAGGCTTATTTCGTAAATAACCATTCAGAAATCCAGCATTAAAAGAATCACCAGCAGAAGTTGTATCCACCACATTTAAAATAGGCTCAGGTATCACCTGTCCATACAGAGATGAATACATATCTGAAAAAATCGCGCCATTCTTACCGCACTTCACAATCACTTTTGGTATACCAATTTTATGTAATCGCTCTAAAGTATCCCTAGATGTTTTATCTTTCCATAATGCTTGTTCATCATCAAAAGTCACCAAAGCTATATTGACACTAGGTAAAAGCTGCAAATAACAATCTTGTGCTTCTTCTAATGAACCCCAAAGTTTAGGGCGATAATTACTATCAAAAACAATTTCTACGCCTTTTTTAGCTAAAGAAGATAATTGTTCAATTAAAAAAGTGCGGTCATTTTTCGATAAGATTGCTAATGAAATACCACTTAAATAAATCAAATCAACTTGCTGAAGTTCTGCAATAATCTTAGCAAAATCAGGATGTTGAACCATATAACGTGCTGCAGATTGATTACGCCAATAAAGGAACGTGCGTTCGCCTTGAGCATCTAATTGGATTAGATAAAGACCTGGTTGATGCTGTTCATCCTGTAAAACACAATTTATTTGGATGCCATCTTCTTGCCAATATTTAAGCATTTGCTTGCTTAAATTATCGGTTCCTAATGCAGAGACATAATGAACTTGAATCTCTTTTGATGAACTTACTCGGCTAAGATAAGTGGCAGAATTTAAGGTATCTCCACCATAACTTTGCCACATTTCCGCAAAGGGTTTCCCATTGAGTTCAATCATACACTCGCCGATAAATGCTATTTTTTTCATGATGCAACTTCCTAATAAATCAAGATAACCAATTCATTGGAACAATTACAATTTCAGGAAAAAATACGATCAACATCATAATAATTGCGTACACAAATAAGAATGGAGCAATTCCTTTGGATAATGCTCCTATCCCTAATTTTGATATCCCTGAGCCTACATACAAAACTGTTCCCACAGGCGGTGTTATTAATCCTATAGATAAATTAATCACCATCATGATTCCAAAATACGCAATATCAATATTATATGCTCTTAACACTGGTAATAAGACTGGAACAAAAATTAATACCGCAGGAATTAAATCCATTACACATCCAACAAGTAATAAAAATAGCATTATAATAAACATTAAAATTGTCGGACTATCAGTTAATCCTTTAATCGTTTGGACTAATTCTGTTGGAATTTGAGCAACTGTAATCGCAAAAGCAGATATCATTGCTGATGCAGCAACAAACATTACCATTGATGTTGTTTTGATGGTGCCAATGAAGACGTCTTTTAATTTAGAAAATGTTAAGCCTTTATAAGCAATACTTACTATGCCAGCATAAATTGCAGCAACAACTCCCGCTTCTGTTGGAGTAAAAATCCCTCCTCTTAATCCCACAATAATAATGATAGGTAATAATAAAGGCCAAAATGCTTTTTTAAAAGCAACCCATCTTTCTTTGCCAGTTTGTTTTCTTTCTAGACTTGTATCATTATTTCTATACAAAATTTTCCAAGTAACCCATAATCCAACGACCATTAATAAGCCTGGTACAGTTCCCCCCATAAATAATTTAGTGATGGATGCTCCAGCAGTAATACCGTAAATGATCATAGGAATGCTTGGAGGAATAACAACTGAAATAATACCTGCAGCACAAATTAATCCTGTGGAACGAGCACCATCATATTTTTTAGAAATCATCATAGGAATTAGTATTGCACCTAACGCGGCCGTATCCGCTACCGCAGAACCAGATAACCCTGCAAATATCAACCCAGAAATGATCGCAACATAACCTAAACCACCTTTAATATGACCAACCATACTTGTTGCAAAATTAATGATTCGCTCAGAAATTCCACCATGCTTCATTATTTCTCCAGTAAGCATAAAGAAAGGAATAGCCATCAAAGGAAAATTATTCGTTCCCATCACAAAGTTTTCTGTAATTAATTGCGTATCAAACATATCAAGATGATATAGCATAATACTCGCACTCAACAGCATTGATAGTGCTACAGGTACACCAAGAAATAACAATAAGAATAAACTACACAAAAATAATAGTAACATTATAAGCTCCTATTTATCAGAGGATTCTTTATAGTCTTTAATCATGCTAAACATGACAATAAAAAAGTAAGATACGGCAGATATAACAGCAGCTAAATATAAAAAAGATGAAGATATACCTGTAGCTGGCATTTGTTGAGTATAGGTCAAAGACATCAGTTGTAATGCACCATAAGCTATAAAAATCATTGCAATCAGAACGCATATATTTGCAACTATTAAGACTATTTTTCTATACTGCTCAGGTAACGCAGAAATAATAATATCAACAGTAAGATGAGCTTTATCCTTGGCAACAAGGATAATCCCAAAGAAAATCATATATACAAAACAAATCCTAGAAAACTCTTCAGAAAATGCAATTCCAGAATCAAAGAAGTACCTCAAGACAGAATTAAAAAACACGAGAGAAATCATAATAACTAATGCTAAGATAGAAAGATATTCTAATGCTTTGTCTAAATACTTTGCTATTTTCATAAAACAAGCTCCTTCTTTATCCCCCATGAGCAATTTATAAAATTGAACATAGGGGATCTTATTAATTATTTAGCTTCGTTAATTTTTTGGACTACATCCTTAGCCCAATCATATTTTTTATAAAAACTATCATAAAGCACCTTAGATGCATTCACCATGTCATTTTTAAATGCTTCACTTGGTACGATAATTTCATTTCCATGTTTAGCTAGATAATCTTTAACTTCTAATTCTGTTTTAATTGCTAATTCCCACTCTTTCTCTTGATACAATTTAGCTGCTTTTTCAAAAATAATTTGATCTTCTTTTGGAATTTTATTCCAAGTTTTTAAGCTAATTTGTAATAATCCTGGAGAGAAAATATGGTTACTTTGGATAATATATTTTTGTACTTCATATAACCCAGAGTCTTTAATTAACATATACGGATTTTCTTGACCATCAATTACCTTTTGTTCTAATGCAGTAAAAACTTCACTGAGCGGCATGCTTTGTGGATTTATATTCATTGCTTTAGCCCAATCAACAAAAAGTGAATTCAGCGGAACTCTTAAACGTAAACCTTTAAAATCGTCAAATTTCTCTAATTTTTTATTAGATGAAATAACACGAAATCCATTCATACCATAGGCAAGTAATTTAATTCCATACTTCTCCATTTTTTGACCAATTTTATTTGCGATTGGAGATTCCAATACTTTTTTAGCCTCTTGATTATCCTTAAATAAATAAGGCCATTCCCAAACTCCAAAAATAGGATCTACATTTTGCAATAATAAACCTGTAATACCTGCTTCTATAGTGCCATTACGTAATCCATTTACAATTTGATCTTCACCGCCAAGTTGATTATTAGGATAAAGTCTAATCTCATATCTATGATTTGTTTCATTTTCAATTGTTTTCTTAAAATATTCCTGTAATGCAATATGTGATGGATGTATATCAGAATTATAATGTCCTAACTTAATAATTGTTTTTCCAAATGCACTGCTACTAAACAATATACTTGAAGCAAGTAATAATTTACCTAAGCTTTTAATTGACTTCATAACTTTCTCCTTATTGATTATGTTTTTTAGAAAACTGCATTAATTTTTAAATAATTTTCTGGATGATCAGATAAATCAGAAATAAAACTAGGAATTTCTTCAAATTTGATACACTTAGTAATGATATGAGATGCATTAATTTTATTAGTAGCAAGCATATCCAATGCCTCCTCAAATTCCCCCTTGCTTGTTCTAGAACCATAAATATTCAATTCTTTAAAGGTAATTAAATTTGTTGGTAATGGAGTTTCTGTTTTTGGCCATCCTGTTAAAGCAATTCTTCCTGCAAAGGAGGTATAATGCAGAGTATTTTTGATAGAAATATTAGCACCAGATGCCTCCATAACAACTTCTGCCATACGACCACTTGTAATTTCCTTAATTCTTTTAATGTCATCCTCCTTATGCGGATTTACAATATGTTCAATTCCCAAGGATTTTGCATACTCAAGACGTTGTTCTAATATATCAACTAAAATTGGGATTGCTCCATATTGAACCGCTGCTAATGCTGCCATTAATCCAATTGCACCAGCTCCAATAATTACTATGTGTTCCCCTGATTTTAAAGTTGTTCTATGTAAAGCATGTAAAGCTATTGTTAAAGGTTCAGCTAAAGGTAATTGATGAATCGGTAGGTTATCTGGGACTTTAGTTAAAAGATGAGCGGGATGTCTAATTACCTCTTGCATACCTCCATCAATATGAACACCAATTACCTTTAATGATTCACAACAATTGGTTCTACCAATTGAACAAGGATAGCATTGACCACAAAAAACATAAGGATCAACAATTACTCGGTCTCCAACCCTCACCCTATCCGGCATACCAATTCCACTTTCAATTACTCTCCCTACAATTTCATGCCCAAGTATTCTTGGATAAGTTACTAATGGATTAGTTCCTCTATATGCACCAATATCAGAACCACAAATCCCCATTGATTCTACCTGAATAAGTACATCATTATCACTTTTCTCGGGATAAGGCACTTCTTTAACAACTACATTGTTTGGTTTTTCTAAGCATATTGCTTTGATTCGCTCCTTCATTTTTAGACTCCTTATATGCCATTGACAGAATAAAATTACTTGTTATGTTTAACTATGATATGATTATGAAACATAAAAACTCTTTTTGGAATACCAAATATCTATTTTTGTGAGCCGTATCACAAAAATAAAAAATTGGAATACCAATTTAAGGAAAAATATGGAAAATATAGTAAATAGAACATATACCCGAATCGGTCAATTGCTAAAACAAGATATTTCTCAAGGAATTTATAGCATTGGAGACAAACTCCCTACAGAACGAGAAATTTCTGAAAAATTTGGTGTAAGTAGAACTATTGTTAGAGAAGCAATGGTTATGTTAGAAGTAGAAAAATTAGTAGAGGTAAAAAAAGGGTCAGGCGTTTATGTAGTAAGAACCCCCGAATCAATACATATGGAACATTCAGATTTACCAGATGTAGGTCCATTTGAACTTTTACAAGCTAGACAACTATTAGAAAGTAGTATTGCTGAATTCGCAGCGTTACAAGCGACTAAAAAAGATATTTTAAATTTAAAACAAATACTGAATCGAGAGAAAGAATTACTTACTCAGAATCAAGATGACTATAGTGCAGACAAAGATTTTCATTTGGCACTTGCAGAAATTACACAAAATGATGTGTTAGTCAAATTACAAGAACAATTGTGGCAATATCGCTTTAATAGTGCGATGTGGGCACAATTACATTCTCGTATTTTACAAAATGATTATCATCATTTATGGATAGAAGATCATCAAACAATTTTATCTGCTATTCAAAAGAAAAATGCTAATGAAGCTAGAAAAGCTATGTGGCAACACTTAGAAAATGTAAAAGTAAAATTATTTGAATTATCTGATGTAGAAGATCCACATTTTGATGGATACCTATTCAATACAAATCCAGTTGTTGTAGGTATCTAAATACTTGTAATAACATAGGAGTTAAAAATGGAACAAGCATGGCGTTGGTATGGACCAAAAGATCCTGTTTCTTTATCTGATATTCGTCAAGCAGGCGCAACTGGTATAGTCACTGCACTTCACCATATTCCTAACGGTGAAATATGGCGTATTGAAGAAATTAAAAAACGCAAAACTGAAATAGAGAATGCAGGTTTAAGCTGGTCAGTAGTGGAAAGTGTACCAGTTCATGAAGAGATAAAAACTCAGACTGGAAATTATCAAAAATGGATTAATAACTACAAACAAACTCTTCGCAATCTTGCTCAATGCGGAATTGACACTGTTTGTTACAATTTTATGCCTGTTTTAGACTGGACTCGTACTGATCTCGCTTATGAATTACCAGATGGTTCTAAAGCATTGCGCTTTGATCATATCGCTTTCGCAGCATTTGAACTTCATATTTTAAAACGTCCTGATGCAGAAAAAGCCTATAATCAAGAAGAACAAGTTGCAGCAAGAACCTATTATGACAAGATGTCAGAGCAAGATATAACGCAATTAACGCGTAATATTATTGCGGGCTTACCTGGGGCAGAAGAAGGTTATACTCTTGATGAATTTCAAACTCAATTAAATCGCTATAAAGATATTTCACCCGAAAAATTCCGTACGCATTTGGCTTATTTTTTAAATGAGATCGTACCTGTTGCCCAAGAAGTAGGAATCAAAATGGCGATTCATCCAGATGATCCTCCACGCCCAATCTTAGGCTTACCGCGCATAGTTTCAACTATTGAAGATATGCAATGGTTTGTAGAAACTCAACCATTACCAGCAAATGGTTTTACAATGTGTACGGGTTCTTATGGCGTACGCTCCGATAATGATCTCGTAAAAATGACAGAACAATTTGCAGATCGTATTTACTTCGCACATTTACGTTCTACTCAACGTGAAGATAATCCACTAACCTTCCATGAAGCAGCTCATCTAGAAGGAGACGTAGATATGTTTAATGTGGTAAAAGCCTTATTAAATGAAGAATATCGTCGATTAAATCAAGGAGAAACGCGTTTAATCCCAATGCGCCCAGATCATGGGCATCAAATGTTGGATGACTTACGTAAAAAAACCAACCCTGGCTACTCTGCCATTGGTCGGTTAAAAGGTCTAGCTGAATTTCGCGGTTTAGAGATGGCACTAAAAAAAGTGTATTTCAATAAGTAAAAGAAAAAGTGCGGTCATAAAAAACATTATTTTTATCGACCGCACTTCCAATTTATTTTATCAATCTTCTCATTCGAATATTGATCATTTCGACCACAACAGAGAATCCCATTGCAAAATAGATGTAACCTTTCGGGATGTGAATATCTAAACTTTCTGCAATTAAACTAATTCCAACTAAAACCAAGAAGGCTAAAGCTAGAATTTTCAAGGTTGGATGCGTATCTACGAAAGCGCCGATTGGTTTTGCTGCAAACATCATCACGCCAACGGCAATAATAATCGCCAAAATCATCACAGGAAGGTGGCTTGCCATACCTACTGCTGTAATCACAGAATCTAAAGAAAAAACAATATCTAGCACTGCAATTTGAATTAATACGCCAAAATAACTCACTTTGTTTTTGCTTTCAGAATTATGGTGTTCTTGATGATTTATTGCCTCTTTAATTTCCCCAAAGCTTTTTATAATCAGGAATAAACCTCCGATTAATAAAATCAAATCACGCCCAGAAATTGCTTGATTAAACAGAGTAAATAATGGTGCAGTAAGTTTCATAATCCAAGCAAGTGACATTAAAAGTAAAATTCTTGTCAGCATTGCTAAACCAAGTCCAATAATACGACCAGACTGGCGTTGGCTTTCAGGTAAACGCCCAACTAGGATACTAATAAAAATAATATTATCGACCCCTAAAATGATCTCCAAAGCAGTAAGTGTCGCAAGTGATACCCAGGCTTCAGGATCGGTAATCCATTCAAACATAATTTTTCCTATAATAGAGTTAAATAGATCCGAAAGTTCGGATCATAATGACTTTATGATGAAAAGCAATCGTTATTTACATTTAAGAGATAATTGATTAATCGTTTTTGAGCGTTTCAAAAATCGTTTCAGCAAGTTTAAGGGAAATTCCCGGTACAGAGGCTATTTCATCTAAGGTCGCCTTTTTCACACCTTGTAAACCGCCAAGATATTTCAGTAAAGCCTGACGACGTTTAGCGCCCACACCTTCAATAGTTTCTAAACCACTTTGTGTAAAGGCTTTTTGACGTTTTTTACGGTGTCCGCTTATTGCGTGATTATGACTTTCATCACGGATGTGTTGAATCAAATGCAATGCCAAACTATCATCAGGCAAATGAATTTCGCGGTCTTGTTTGCTGATGATCAGTACTTCCTGCCCAGCTCGACGATCCACACCTTTTGCCACGCCAATTAAGTGCGGTCTATTTTTATCCCATTTTACTTGAAGATGTTGGAACACGTTCAGCGCACGATTTAATTGCCCTTTTCCACCATCAATAAAAATAATATCAGGAATTTTATCTTCTTCTAAATCACGCTCATAACGTTTCTGCAACGCTTGTTCCATTGCTGCATAATCATCCCCACCAGTAATGCCTTCAATATTAAAACGACGATAATCAGATTTCAGTGGGCCTTCTTGATTAAAGACAACACAAGATGCTACCGTTTGATTTCCCATCGTGTGGCTTATATCGAAACACTCCATACGCTTAATTTCAGGGAGATTTAACAGATCACACAACGCTTGATAACGCTCTGACATTCGTGAAGATTGTTTAAGTTGTACATTTAAAGCCGCTTTAGCATTAACTTGTGCGAGCTGTAAGTATTTACTCTTATCGCCTTTTACACTTTCTTGAATCGTCACTTTTCTGCCTGCTTGCTCCGTAAGAAGTTGCTCAAGCTCTGATTTTTCAGCTAATTGACGATCGACAATAATACTATTTGGGATACTTCGCCCTTGATGACCTTGTAAATAAAATTGCCCCACAAAAGTTTCGGTAAGTTCCGATAAATCCGTATTGGCAGGGACTTTTGGGAAATAACTGCGATTGCCTAGCACTTTTCCTTGACGAATAAACATCACTTGTACACAGGCTAAACCGTGTTGGTAAGCGATGGACATAATATCCATATCATCTAAACGTTCATTGGATACAAATTGTTTTTCAATAACCGAACGCACCGCCTGAATTTGATCGCGATAACGAGCCGCCTGTTCAAAATCTAAATTTCTGCTTGCCTGCTCCATTTTCCCGATTAAATAATCTAACACCTGTTGATCTTTGCCTTGTAAAAATAAACGGGCTAATTCAACTTGTTGATTATATTCTTCATCGGAAACATATCCCTGTACACAAGGCGCAGAACAACGCCCAATTTGATATTGTAAACAAGGACGAGAGCGGTTGGAATAAACGGAATTTTCACATTGTCGAACAGGGAAAAGTTTTTGTAAAAGCGATAAGGTTTCACGCACGGCGCCTGCGTGAGGATAAGGGCCGAAATATTCACCCGCAAATTTTTTAGACCCACGATAGGACGTGATTCTTGGATGGCGTTCTTTGGTTAATAAAATAAATGGATAGGATTTATCATCACGCAATAATACGTTATAGCGAGGCTGATAAAGCTTGATAAAATTATGCTCTAGCAGTAAAGCTTCCGTTTCAGATGAAGTTAGCATGGTGTCAATATGATGAATTGATGCTACCAACGCCTCTGTTTTTTTACTACTCAGATTTTTACGAAAATAGCTTGAAAGACGTTTTTTTAGATCCTTTGCTTTCCCAACATAAATAACCTGATCTTTATCGTCATACATACGATAAACACCAGGTTCGTGAGAGACATCCGCTAAGAACTTTTTAGCATCAAACATTTTAATTCGCCGCTAAAATTGCCCGCACTTTTTCCAAATCTTCAGCAGTATCCACCCCCACTGCAGGCACTTCTTTCGCAAGCTCTACGTGAATGCGTTCGCCGTTATATAACACACGAAGCTGCTCAAGTTTTTCTAGATTTTCAAGTTGAGTCGGAGCCCATTGCACATATTGTTTTATGAACCCCGCACGATATGCGTAAATGCCAATATGACGTAAGTAAGCGTCCGCAAGCTGTACTTTCTGAACATCCTGTAAATTCATAAACTGATCACGATCGTAAGGAATAACCGAACGGGAAAAATATAGCACATAGCCGTCTTTATCCGTCAAAACTTTCACTGCATTTGGATTGAATAATTCCTCAGCATCATGAATTTTTACCGCAAGACTTGCCATATTGACATTAAATTTTGCTAAATTATCTGCCACTTGTCGCACGATAACGGGAGGAATCAAAGGCTCATCGCCTTGAATATTGACAATGATTTCATTGTCAGGAATCGCTAATTTTTCTACAACTTCCGCTAAACGTTCTGTACCAGAATTATGATTAACCGAAGTCATGCACACTTCCGCGCCAAAATTTTTGGCAACATCAGCCACATTTTCATTATCGGTGGCAATAATCACTCGGTTCGCCCCAGACTGCAGCACTTTCTCAAATACATGTTGAATCATTGGCTTACCTGCAATATCGGCAAGCGGTTTTCCAGGTAAACGACTTGATGCAAAACGAGCGGGGATAATCACGGTAAATGACATAATTTATTCCTTATTCTTTAATATTTCAGCTTTCTCGGTAAGCAATCAAAACAACTGGAGATAAATCCTTTCAGCCATTTCTATATTGCGCCACAAGTTTGTCTATTTTGTCCCAAAAGTGCGGTAAATTTTCACATTGTTTTTCAGCCTCAATAATCTCTGCATCTACAGGGACATACCACCAATTATCGTTGGCAAAAGATTGGCATTTTACGGCATCTTTTTCCGTCATAAAGAGCGGTTGATTTTCAGCAAGTTTTTCTAATTGAGAGGCTTCAAAATGTTGATGATCTTGAAATGCTTGAGTTCGTTCTAATTGAATCCCTAACTTTTCTAACATAGTAAAAAAACGCTGTGGATTGCCAATCCCTGCAATGGCAACACCAGATTGAAATTCCTTTAATTGGCGTTTTTCATTGGTTTTTAAATTAATTGCGAAATGGGGTACAAGATACATAACTGCATCTGAATACTGATTTTTTCCACCATTAGTGATCACAAAATCTACGGATTTTAATCGACTTGGTAATTCACGCAATGGGCCTGCAGGCAATACAAAACCATTTCCCAATGCGCGCTCAGCGTCCATTACGACAATTTCCAAATCACGCTGTAATTTATAATGCTGTAAACCATCGTCAGAAACAATAATATCGCACTCTGCTTGGCTTAAGAGTAATTCAATCGCTTGCTGGCGATTCGGGGAAATCACGACTGGCGCATTGGTGCGTTTAGCGATCAATACTGGCTCATCGCCACCTTCAATCGGACGCGTATTTTCAGTGACGAATAACGGATAAGTTTTAGATTTACTGCCGTAACCACGAGAAATCACACCTACGCGCAAACCTCGTTTTTTTAATTCTTCCACAAGCCACACCACCACGGGCGTTTTGCCATTTCCACCAACAGACAAATTTCCCACAATTATCACTGGTTTTGGTGCGCGATAAGAAGATTTTATCCCCAAACAAAATAAGGCGTGACGCAGTTGGCTAATCAACCAAAACAATAAAGAAAAAGGCGATAAGAGCCAAATAAGTTTGGAATTGGAATACCAGAAGGGCATAGAAAATCCTTTCTAATAAGTGCGGATAAAATAACGCGAGTTTTTCAACTCGCGTTTTCAATAATTAATAAATTAGCCACTAAACTGCATACTGTATAGCTGTTTATAAGCACCATTTTGTTCAAGCAATGCTTTATGGTTGCCTCGCTCACGAATTTCTCCGTGATCAATCACAAGAATTTCATCCGCATTTTCAATGGTTGATAAACGATGGGCGATTACGATAACAGTACGATCTTTCTTCAATTCATCTAATGCAGATTGAATGGCGCGTTCTGATTCCGTATCTAGTGCAGATGTAGCTTCATCTAAAATTAATACTGGCGAATTACGCAATAAAGCGCGAGCAATCGCTAAACGCTGGCGTTGCCCACCAGATAGGCTCGCACCATTTTCGCCAATTACCGTATCAAAACCTTGCGGTAATTTTTCGATAAACTCTAAAGCATAAGCCGCTTTTGCTGCAGCAATAATTTCTTCGCGAGAATACTTATCCTGCGCGGCATAAGCAATATTATTCGCAATGGTATCGTTAAATAAATGAACTTGTTGAGAAACCACAGCACAGTTCTCACGCAAATTAGATAAACGATAATCTTGGATATTTACGCCATCCAGTAAAATCTCGCCTTGCTCAATATCGTAAAAACGTGTCACTAAATTAGCAATGGTTGATTTGCCCGATCCAGAACGTCCCACTAAAGCAACGGTTTTTCCTGCAGGCACGCTAAAAGAAATATTATTTAATGCAAGTTCCTCTTTTCCCTGATATGCAAAACTCACATTTTTAAATTCTAACGCACCTTTCGCAGGTTCTGCTTTATAAGTGCCGTTATCTTTTTCTGGTTCTAAATCTAAAATGGCAAATAGCGTTTGACATGCTGCCATTCCACGTTGGAATTGAGAGTTTACATTCGTTAAGGATTTTAATGGGCGCATCATTGCCAACATAGATGAAAAAACTACCGTAAAAGAACCCGCACTTAGATTATCTTCCGCAATTAATGGCGTGGTAGCTAAAAACAATACAGCAACTAAAGCAAGAGAAGCAATAATCTGCACAACAGGGTCGGAAATGGAATCTGCAGTAACCATTTTCATACCTTTACGACGCATGTTGTTACTCACTTTATTAAAACGCTCTTCCTCGACAAACTGACCACCAAAAGAAATCACGACTTTATGTCCTTTCAGCATTTGCTCCGTCGTCGCCGTCAATTCCCCCATTGAATCTTGTAAATTTTTACTCAACTTACGGAAAATTTTTGAAACGATAGTGATCAACACTGCAATAATTGGTCCGATAACAAATAAAACAAGGGTTAATTCCCAGCTTGTATAAAACATCACTGCCAATAGCGAAATAATATATGCTCCTTCTCGCACAATGGTAATCAAAGATCCTGAAGAAGAACTTGCAATCATCTCAGAATCATAAGTGATACGAGAAAGTAATTTCCCCGTTGAATTTCTGTCAAAGAAACTCACTGGCATAAACATTAAATGTTTAAATAAACGGCGACGCATTGTCATGACAACTTTGCCTGATACCCACGCCAAGCAATAATTAGAAATAAAGTTAGTCACGCCACGTAAAATAATCATTCCCACAACAACAAAAGCCATTATTTTCAAAAATGAATGGTTTGCCTTGCCAAAACCATCGTCCAACAACGGTTTTAACAAATAAATCAAGCCTGAATCAGCCAATGCATTAAAAACTAACGCAATACCTGAAGCAATAAGCCCTGCTTTAAAAGGTTTAATCATTGGCCACAAACGTTTAAAAGTTTGTAAGGTTGAAAAATCATTTTCTTGTAATTTTTGCTCTTGCATAATCGCTATCTAATAGTAAAAATTGCACGCATTGTACCTTTTATTCCTTTGATAATCCAATTACACGCGCATACCAAGGGGAAAATTTTGTGCGAGCTTGCTGGATTTCTAATCGGTCTTGAAAAAAATTTACCCGCACTTGCCCCGAAACAGCGGTATTTTCTACCGCACTTTTATAGCGATGAAGCCTTTCCATAACCGAATAATGAGGGAATTTCCACGGATTCCAACGCCCACTAGAAATAATCGCTACATCTGGTCTAACCTGAGAAAGCAAGTATTCACTTGTCGATGTTTTACTCCCATGATGCCCCACTTGCAACACATCGATTTTGCCTAAAGTGCGGGCAAAAATTTGCTCATTTTTTGCTTCAGCATCGCCAGTTAGCAAAACGCTATTCTTTCCATCATCGACTAAAATCACACAAGAATGGGGATTATCAGCTCGTGTCGCAACGTTGTGAGGAGAAAGTATTTGAAAATGCAACCCTTGCCAATGCCAATCACGCCCAGCAGTACAAAAAGTGCGGTAATTTTCCCCATAGTTTTTCCGTGAAGGGGTAATCAATTCCACATTGGGATACGCCTTTAAAATTGTCGAAGCACCACCTGCGTGATCGTTATCGTCGTGGCTTAAAATCAATTTTTCCAAAACAATCCCTTCTCTTTGTAAATAAGGCAAAATTTCCAACTCAGCCATACTTCCACCTCGCCAAGAAGAACCCGTATCATAAAGAATCCCTTTGCCATTTTTCACAATCAGCGTTGCCAAGCCCTGCCCCACATCTAAAGTATCTACCTGCCAAGTTGGCTTGCTCAATTGTTTAAACAACAAAATCATAAAACACATAAGAATAATGCCGAAAGAACATCGCAAAACGTTGATTCGATCAGTTTTTAGCAAAGGTTTACTGAGATTCAATGTAAAAAATCTTGGTCGTTTAATTTTCCAAGTTGATGATGAAACCTCTGGTTCTCGATAAATACTCCAAATAATTAACATAAAAATTCCTGCACAAAGTGCGGTTAAAACCAATGCTAAATTAAATGAAACATTAAACCAATTCCCTTGAAAAACAGAAATTAACCCAGTAATTCCTTCGGCTAACTTGTTTGCTAGTTGCCAAGAAAACATTGTGCCGTTAGTAAAAACGGCAAATAAAATTAATGGCACAAGCAAAAAACTATAAATTGGAACCGCCATAAGATTGGCTAAAAATCCACTTAACGATAAGCCATTAAATAGAAAAAGTTGCAAAGGCGTAAAAAAGAGCAATAACCCAAATTGCAAATGAAATAAACTAAAAATCCACCGCACTTTTGGAGAAAAAGGGCGATTTTTCCATTGAAAAAGTGAAAAAGGCACATAACGATACCAGAGGAGCAAACACCCAACCGCTCCACAAGAAAGCCAAAAACTGACCGAAAGCGGCATTAATGGATCGCAGAAAAGCAAGAATCCGACAACCAACGTAAAAAGCTGAATGGGCGAATAATGTCGCCTCATTATTTGAATAAATAAAACGAAAACAAGTGCTGAAATGGCACGAAAAGTTGGCACACTAAAACCAGCCAAATACGCATAAATTAAAGCAAATAAAACACCAAAAACTAAAGGAAAATAAGGATGAATAAAACGGGTGGGGCAAAAGACTTGCACAACACGCGCCAAGCAAAATCCAATTCCCATAGCCAACCCAATATGTAAGCCAGAAATAGCAATAAGATGCGCAGTATTGGTTTGTTGGTAAATTGACCAAGTGGTTTTATCTAACCAAGCCCGTTCGCCAAAAGCTAAGGCAATCAATAAACCTTGTAAGGACAACCCTTCTGTTTGTTTTTTCACTTGTTGCAATTTTTCTGCACGCAATGATGAAACATCCGCAATTTTCACCGCACTTTTTACCGTTCCAACAGCCGTAATTCCTTTTGAAAAATACCATTGTTGCCGATCAAACCCACCAAAATTTAATCGCGCAGAAAGGGGACGTAAAGAAATTTCAGCTTGCCAAATTTCCGATAATTGAGGCACCTCTTTCGCTTTCCAATTTAAGAAAATTCGTTGTTCTTGCAAATTATTCTCCAATGTTGCTGTGGCGATAAGCGTTTGATAATCCTGTTGGTGCAAAATTTCTTGAATCTTAAAAGTTACCACTTGATTTTGAGCGGTAATATTTTGAGCTTGTTGTGATAAACTCAAAGCCGAATAATGAAAATAGCCAAGAGAGGCAACAAAAAAAGCAAGGCTAACTAAGAAATTTCTACGCAAGAAAATAAAAAGAAAAATCAAAACAAGCGCAATAACGAGAGCAACTTGCCAAGGCAATAGCAACGGTTGCGGTAGAAATAACAACGTTAAATCCGCGACAATTAACAAGACAGCTAAAGTTATTAAGTTTAATTTCATTTTTATAAAAAATTAATTCCAGTCTCTCTAAGACTAGGCTAGTTTTATTTAAATATGCAAACGGTTGCTTCAAATTTTGCGATCCATATCGTAAAAATAAATTTTTCAGGAAAATTTACTTGCTAAAACAAACAACTTCTGATATTTATACCGCCCGCAAAAATTGGGTTCCTAAAATAGCAGTCAGGAACAAACTAAAATAACAAGACAGGAAGTCGTGAAGTCCACGCTTAATTCTGTATGTATTAGGAGTGAGAGATGTCAAAAGCATCATTGAGCTTGCTAGATTTAGCAGGCGTTAAGCCTTATCAAATGAAAAAAGATGAAGAATATATGAATGAAGAGCAAATTCTTCATTTCAGAAAAATTCTTAATGCTTGGCACGAGCAAATCGTGGAAGAAGCTTCTCGCACCGTTGCACATATGCAGGATGAAGTAACCAATTTCCCCGATCCTGCAGACCGAGCAACTCAAGAAGAGGAATTTAGTCTAGAATTACGTAATCGAGATCGCGAACGTAAACTAATGAAAAAAATCGAAGCAACCTTGAAGAAACTTGATACCGATGATTTTGGTTACTGCGATTGTTGTGGTGAAGAAATCGGCATTCGCCGTTTAGAAGCGCGCCCAACAGCAGATCTTTGCATTGATTGCAAAACTTTAGCTGAAATCCGCGAAAAACAAGTCGCTGGTTAATTCATTCTATTGAAAAATACAAAAGTGCGGTTAAAATTAGCCGCACTTTTTTGCATTTAAAAATGCAGGAAAATCCACTTGCCTTTTTCTTTACAAGAAAAGAGCCAAGTCATTTATTTCCAACAACAAAACGGAGTAAATTATTCTTACTTATATCAAAAATTTGTTTGGCAAGAAGACAAAAAAATCAAAAGAGGTTGCCAAAACAAGTGCTCATTCTAAACGAGTTGAGCGTTCTAATAGCCAAATGCCAAAAGCGCGAGCAAAAAAATCGGAACAAACACGTCGCTATGATAAAAATGTGATTAAAGCGGCTCAATTTGATATTTCTCCGAGTGATTTTAGCCGTAATGCTCTCAATGTAGTGGAAAAACTGCAACGTCAAGGTTTCGAGGCTTATATCGTCGGTGGATGTATCCGTGATTTATTGCTCGGTAAAAAACCAAAAGATTTTGATGTTGCAACAAATGCTCGCCCAGAGCAAATCCAAAACATTTTTCAACGCCAATGTCGTTTAGTGGGTCGCCGTTTCCGCTTAGCACATATTATGTTTGGTCGAGATATTATTGAAGTCGCCACTTTCCGTGCTAATCACAGTGATGCTCGCAATGAAAATCAAGCGAAACAGAGCAATGAAGGCATGTTACTGCGCGATAATGTTTACGGTACGATCGAACAAGATGCAGCACGCCGTGATTTTACGGTCAATGCACTGTATTACAATCCGCAAGATAATACGTTACGAGATTATTTCGAGGGCATTAAGGATCTCAAAGCAGGCAAGCTACGCTTAATTGGCGATCCTGTTACACGTTATCAAGAAGATCCTGTGCGCATGCTACGCTCAATTCGTTTTATGGCAAAACTTGATATGTTCCTTGAAAAACCAAGTGAACAGCCAATTCGTGAACTTGCACCTTTATTAAAAAATATTCCACCAGCTCGCTTATTTGACGAAAGTTTAAAATTATTGCAGGCAGGACAAGGGGTAAAAACCTATCGGTTATTACGCCAATATAGTTTATTTGAACAACTTTTCCCTGCATTAAGCGCATATTTTACAGAGAAAGAAGATAGCTTTGCAGAACGTATGATCGTTACCGCCCTTAGTTCGACAGATGAACGTGTTGCGGATAAACTTCGTATTAATCCTGCATTCTTATTTGCAGCATTTTTCTGGTATCCATTGCGCGAAAAAGTGGAAATTTTAAAAAATGAAGGTGGTTTAAATAATCATGATGCTTATGCTTTAGCAGGCAATGAAGTTTTAGACTTATTCTGCCGTGCTTTGGCTGCACCACGTCGTCATACTGCGGTCATTCGTGACATTTGGTTCTTACAATTGCAATTATTAAAACGTACTGGCTCAGCACCAATGCGTACCATGGAACATACAAAATTCCGTGCTGGCTTTGATTTACTGGCTATGCGTGCAGAAATTGAAGGTGGCGAAACCATTGAATTGGCCAAATGGTGGCACGAATATCAATTTAGTAATGGCGAACAGCGTGAACAATTGATACAAGAGCAACAACGCTTACATCCTAAACCAAAGAAAAAATACTACCGTCCACGCCGTCGTAAAATAACACGTTCAGCAGAGTAAGGGGAGATATGATTACTGCATATATTGCGCTGGGCAGCAATTTAAATACGCCAGTAGAACAATTACATGCTGCGCTTAAAGCGATAAGTCAGTTACCAAACACTCATTTAGTAACAACGAGCTCTTTTTATAAAAGCAAACCGCTCGGTCCACAAGATCAACCTGATTATGTGAATGCCGTTGTAAAAATTAAAACCGAGCTTAGTCCGCTCAAGCTATTAGATGAATTACAGCGTATTGAAAACGAGCAAGGTCGAGTGCGTTTACGTCGCTGGGGCGAACGCACGTTAGATTTAGATATTTTGCTTTACGGCAACGAAATCATTCAAAACGAACGCTTAACAATTCCCCATTATGATATGCATAACCGTGAGTTTGTCATTGTGCCGTTGTTTGAAATCGCATCGGATTTAGTTTTACCAAATAGTCAAATCATAACAGAGCTGGTCAAGCAATTTGCTGACCACAAAATGATAAAATTAAATCCCTAGAAATTTCACCGCACTTTTATGAACCTCAAAAGTGCGGTAGAATCTGCCCACATTTTTCTTCATTCATGACCCGTTATGGAAAGTTTGACTCAATATATCCCTGATGAATTTTCTATGCTCCGCTTCGGCAAAAAATTTGCGGAAATTCTTTTAAAATTGCATACAGAAAAAGCCATTATGGTTTATCTTAACGGTGATCTTGGGGCAGGAAAAACAACGCTAACGCGCGGAATGTTGCAAGGTATCGGTCATCAAGGTAATGTAAAAAGCCCAACTTATACGCTGGTTGAAGAATACAATATTGCAGGCAAAATGATTTATCATTTTGATTTATATCGTCTAGCAGATCCTGAAGAACTCGAATTTATGGGTATTAGAGATTATTTTAATACGGGTAGCATTTGCTTAATTGAGTGGCCTGAAAAAGGCCAAGGCATATTGCCAGAAGCGGATATTTTGGTGAATATTGATTATTACGATGATGCACGAAATATTGAATTAATCGCACAAACAAATTTGGGTAAAAATATTATAAGCGCATTTTCTAATTAACTTATTTATGAAAACTAAAATTTTATTTTTTCTTTTTTTCTCGACATTTAGCTTTTCTATTTTTGCAGCGCCAATTACGATTGCGATTGACCCAGGTCATGGGGGAAAAGATCCTGGTGCAATCGGCCGAAACTTAGGTATTTATGAAAAAAATGTTACCCTTTCAATTGCAAAAGAATTAAAAGCCTTATTAGATAAAGATCCACATTTTCGTGGCGTATTAACACGTAAAAGTGATTATTATATTTCCGTGCCAGAACGTTCAGAAATCGCACGTAAATTTAAAGCGAATTATCTTATTTCCATTCATGCGGATTCATCTGAATCGCCTGATCGTCGCGGGGCTTCTGTTTGGGTATTGTCAAACCGTCGAGCCAATGATGAAATGGGTCAATGGCTAGAAGACGATGAAAAACGCTCGGAATTACTTGGTGGCGCGGGAAAGGTGCTTTCACACAATAATGATAAATACCTAGATCAAACTGTACTTGATCTGCAATTCGGACATAGCCAACGTACTGGCTATGTGTTAGGCGAACATATTTTGCGCCATTTTGCGAAAATAACAACCTTGAGTCGTAGTACACCACAACATGCAAGTCTGGGTGTTCTACGTTCGCCAGATATTCCTTCTGTGTTGGTAGAAACTGGATTTCTTTCCAATTCAGAAGAAGAAAAAAAACTTAATTCCCAAACTTATCGTCGCCGCATTGCTTATATGATTTATGAAGGCTTAGTTTCATTCCATAGCGGTAAAACCAACACTTTAGTTAAAGACAATTTAGTGCAAAACATCAAACAAAACGATATAAAAAAATCAGGGAAAAATAACCGCACTTCAGAACAAAATATAAATGAAGATAATATTAAAGACAGTGGCATTCGCCATATTGTAAAAAAAGGAGAAAGTTTAGGTAGCTTATCAAATAAATATCACGTAAAAGTCTCTGATATTATTAAATTAAATCAATTAAAGAGAAAAACACTTTGGCTAAATGAAAGTATTAAAATCCCTAATAATGTCGAGATAAAAAATAAATCATTAACAATTAAAGAAAATGATTTTCATAAAAAACAAAATAGCTCAGTGAATAATACCAATAAAGATTTAAAAAAAGAGAAAAATACACAAACTAATAATCAAAAAAATATAATTCCGCTCTATCATAAAGTAACAAAAAACCAAACACTTTATGCTATTTCGAGGGAATATAACATTCCAGTAAATATACTATTGAGCCTAAATCCACATTTAAAAAATGGCAAAGTTATTACAGGACAAAAAATAAAATTAAGAGAAAAATAAATGCCTATTAAAATTCTTTCCCCACAACTTGCTAACCAAATTGCTGCTGGAGAAGTGGTAGAACGCCCTGCATCAGTGGTAAAAGAATTAGTGGAAAATAGCCTTGATGCAGGTGCAAATAAAATCCAAATTGATATCGAAAATGGTGGGGCAAATTTAATCCGCATTCGTGACAATGGCTGTGGTATTCCAAAAGAAGAATTAAGCCTCGCTTTAGCACGACATGCCACGAGTAAAATTACCGATCTTGATGATCTCGAAGCGATTTTAAGTTTAGGTTTTAGAGGCGAGGCATTAGCTAGTATCAGTTCCGTATCACGCCTAACCCTTACTTCTCGTACCGAAGAACAAACTGAAGCGTGGCAAGTTTATGCGCAAGGTCGTGATATGGAAACCACAGTCAAACCCGCATCACATCCTGTCGGCACAACAGTTGAAGTCGCCAATCTTTTTTTCAACACGCCAGCCCGCCGAAAATTTTTGCGCACAGATAAAACAGAATTTGCTCATATTGATGAAGTCATTCGTCGTATTGCTTTAACGAAATTCAACACAGCATTTACATTAACGCATAATGGAAAAATTGTGCGTCAATATCGCCCTGCCTTCGATCTCAATCAGCAACTAAAACGTGTCGCCGCGATTTGTGGGGATGATTTTGTCAAAAATGCCTTACGAATTGATTGGAAACACGATGATTTGCACTTATCTGGCTGGGTAGCTACACCAAATTTTAGCCGAACTCAAAATGATTTAAGTTATTGCTATATTAATGGCCGAATGGTGAGAAATAAGGTAATCAGCCATGCGATTCGACAAGCCTATGCTCAATATTTACCAACCGATGCTTATCCTGCGTTTGTGTTGTTTATTGATTTAAACCCGCACGATGTAGATGTCAATGTTCATCCAACCAAACATGAAGTACGCTTTCATCAACAACGCCTCATTCATGATTTTATTTACGAAGGCATCAGCCATGCGCTAAACAATCAAGAACAGATTAATTGGCATACAGACCAAAATGCGGTAGAAAATCACGAAGAAAATACGGTGCGTGAGCCCCAACCGAATTACAGCATTCGTCCTAATCGTGCAGCTGCGGGGCAAAATATCTTTGCGCCACAATATTATGAAAAACCACAGCAAAATCAACCGCACTTTTCTAACACACCAGTGTTTCCAAATCATGTAAGTACTGGTTATCGAGATTACCGTTCTGATGCACCGAGTAAAACTGAGCAACGTTTATATGCTGAATTGTTACGCACGTTACCGCCTACAGCGCAAAAGGATATATCGAATACAGCACAACAAAATATTTCAGATACAGCTAAAATCATCTCAACTGAAATAATTGAGTGTTCATCACATCTGCGAGCCCTTTCACTTATTGAAAATCGCGCACTGTTATTACAACAAAACCAAGATTTCTTTTTGCTTTCATTGGAAAAATTACAGCGTTTGCAATGGCAACTAGCGTTAAAACAAATACAGATTGAACAACAACCATTGTTGATTCCAATCGTGTTTCGCTTAACGGAAGCACAATTTCAAGCATGGCAACAATATTCAGATGACTTCAAAAAAATTGGCTTTGAATTTATCGAAAATCAAGCACAATTACGCTTAACCTTAAATAAAGTGCCAAGTGTATTACGCACACAAAATCTACAAAAATGCGTGATGGCAATGCTGACTAGAGATGAAAATTCATTACCATTTTTAACCGCACTTTGCGCACAATTAGAATGCAAAACCTTTGACGCTTTAGCGGACGCACTCAATTTATTAAGCGATACAGAACGTTTACTCACGCAAACGAATCGCACGGCATTCACCCAATTACTCAAACCTGTTAATTGGCAGCCTTTATTAGACGAAATTTAGATTCTTCATGAAACCAACCGCAATTTTTTTAATGGGCCCTACGGCCTCAGGCAAAACGGATTTAGCCATTCAACTACGAAGCCAACTTCCAGTCGAAGTGATTAGTGTGGATTCGGCTCTTATTTATAAGGGAATGGATATTGGCACAGCGAAACCATCAAAAGAAGAACTTGCCCTTGCCCCTCACCGTTTGATTGATATTTTAGATCCATCAGAAAGCTATTCCGCGATGAATTTCCGCGATGATGCACTACGCGAAATGGCGGATATTACCGCACAAGGCAAAATTCCGTTACTAGTGGGCGGTACGATGTTGTATTACAAAGCATTAATTGAAGGGCTTTCTCCCTTGCCTTCTGCTGATGAAAATATTCGCGCCGAGCTTGAACAAAAAGCAGCTCAACAAGGTTGGGCAGCATTGCATACAGAACTCGCCAAAATCGATCCCATGTCTGCCGCCCGAATTAATCCGAGTGATTCTCAACGAATCAATCGTGCTTTAGAGGTTTTTTATATCACGGGAAAATCACTCACAGAGCTGACTGAAGAAAAAGGCGAAGCCTTACCTTATGATTTTGTGCAATTTGCAATTGCGCCGCAAGATCGCCATGTTTTGCATGAACGCATCGAACAACGCTTTCATAAAATGATTGAACTAGGCTTTCAAGAAGAGGTAGAAAAACTTTATACGCGTGGCGATTTAAATATTAATCTGCCGTCAATTCGCTGTGTAGGGTATCGTCAAATGTGGGAATATTTGCAAGGAGATTACGATCACGAGGAAATGATTTTCCGTGGTATTTGTGCAACGCGCCAACTTGCAAAACGCCAGATCACTTGGCTACGCGGTTGGAAAACACCAATACAATGGCTAGATAGTTTGCAACCTCAACAAGCGAAAGAAACCGTATTACGTCACTTAGATTCCTATCAAAAAGGTTAGAAAAAATGACCGCACTTTCGGCCCTCATCAAACAAAAATTACAATCTCTTGGCACAATCCTGTGCCAATCTTTTCCAGAGCTTTCCCCAGAAAAAATTCACGAAGCTATTCAACAAAATTCAAATCATCCAGAACTACCTGTTTATCAATTAGGCTATGCCATAGCAATGTCTGACTTTGTGGAAAAAGTCTTGCAAAAATACCCGCACTTAGTGAAACAATGGTGGGAAAAATCCCCCTGTTTTGCAGATTGCACTGCCTATATTGAACGTTTGAATAGAGAGTTAGCCAATGTACATGACGAAACTGCACTCTATCAAACATTACGCCAATTCCGTAACATTGAAATGGCAAAATTAAGTTTTTGTCAAAGTTTGAATCTTGCGATTGTTGAGGAAATTTTTGTTCAGCTTTCACAACTTGCAGAGAGTTTAATTATCGCTGCCCGCGATTGGCTTTATCATCAAGCCTGTGCGGAGATAGGCACACCAATGGATGAACAAGGCAATCCGCAACAACTTTATATCCTAGGAATGGGGAAATTAGGCGGCTTTGAACTAAATTTTTCCTCGGATATTGATTTAATTTTCACTTATCCATCACAAGGGGAAACATCTATTGAAAATACGAATGCTCGACGTTCTGTAGATAATACGAAATTTTTTACACGTTTAGGGCAACGCCTTATTTCTGCCTTAGATGAATTTACCTCTGATGGTTTTGTGTATCGAACCGATATGCGCTTGCGCCCATTTGGTGACAGCGGTGCGCTTGTTCTCAGCTTTGCAGCAATGGAACAATATTATCAAGATCAAGGTCGAGATTGGGAACGTTATGCGATGATTAAAGGGCGAGTATTGGGCGCAAAAACAAAGGATCCCAACGTATCTAAATTGCAAAAAATGTTACGCCCCTTTGTGTATCGTCGCTATATTGACTTTAGTGTGATTCAATCTTTACGTGAAATGAAAGGCAAAATTGAGCGAGAAGTACGCCGTCGTGGTTTGAAAGATAATATTAAACTAGGTGCAGGTGGTATTCGCGAAGTCGAATTTATCGTACAAGTTTTTCAACTCATTCGAGGCGGGCGAGAAATCAATCTGCAACAACATTCACTCTTAAAGATCTTGCCTGAAATTACCAAACTAGGATTAATTACCGAACAACAATTCCACGATTTACGTGAAAGTTATATTTTTTTACGCCGCGTAGAAAACATTCTACAAGCCATTAACGATCAACAAACGCAAACACTACCAACCGATGAAATAGATAAAATTCGTTTAGTCGAGGCATGTAAAACTTTCACCTGTTTAAATGAAAATAATCAAACCATTGAAAAACATTATCCAATAGAAAATTGGGACGATTTTTACCGCACTTTACAACAAAAACAAGAAAAAGTGCGGGCAGTATTTACTCAATTAATCGGTGATGAACAAGATGAGCCTTCACAAACTGATAGCCAATGGCAAGATTTTTTAGAAGCAGATTTTGAGGATATTGAACAAACATTATTAGAGAGTGGTGTATCAGAAAATAATATTGATGAAGTTTTAGAAAGACTTGCTCAATTCAAAGACGACCTAAATCACAGAGTGATTGGTTCGCGTGGGCGTGATGTTTTGAGTCATTTGGTGCCAACAATACTTGCACTCATTTTTGAACAAGAAAATTACCGCACTTTGCTTCCGCGGATTCTGAACATTATTGAAAAAATTTCGAGTCGCACGACTTATTTAGAATTATTATTGGAAAATCCTCGTGCACTTCAGCAAGTTATTGAACTTTGTGCTCAGTCTCAACTTATTTCAGAGCAACTGGCGCGCCATCCTATCTTATTAGATGAATTGCTTAATACGGAAGCACTACGTCATCCTTTGCCATTTACCCAATATCCTACAGAGTTACACCAATATTTGCTTCGTTTCCCCCCTGATGATGAAGAACAGCTTATCGATGCTTTACGTCAATTTAAACAAGCAACCCTATTAAAAGTGGCAGCGGCAGATATTTTAGGTGCATTGCCAGTAATGAAAGTAAGCGATCATTTAACCTATCTTGCTGAAGCGATTATTGAAGTGGTTGTGAATCTAGCTTGGAAACAAGTTTCGTCTAGATTTGGCGTGCCTGAACATTTGCAAAATAATGAAAAAGGATTTTTAGTTATTGGTTATGGAAAACTTGGTGGTATTGAACTCGGTTATAAATCCGATTTAGACCTCGTATTTTTGTACAATGCCGTAGAAAGTCAAACAACAGGTGGCAAAAAAGTGATTGATAACAATCAATTTTACCTACGCTTGGCACAAAAGATTGTGAGTATTTTCAGCATAAATACTTCCGCTGGCGTACTTTATGAGGCAGATATGCGCCTGCGCCCTTCTGGCGATGCTGGCTTAATTGGCTGCTCTCTTTCTGCATTTTCCCATTATCAATTGAATGACGCTTGGACATGGGAAAAACAAGCACTTGTGCGCGCGCGTCCAGTATTTGGCGAATCATCTCTTAAAGCTAAATTTGAGCATATCCGCCAACAAGTGCTTTCTGCATCACGAGATATTGAACAATTAAAACAAGATGTTGTTGAGATGCGGAAAAAAATGTTTGCCCATTTATCTCACTCAAAACACAGTGAATTTAACCTTAAAACAGATCGCGGTGGCATTACAGATATAGAATTTATTGCTCAATATTTAATGCTTGCCAATGCCCCGAAAAAACCACAACTAACAAAATGGTCAGACAATGTACGTATTTTCGATGATATGGCAGAGGCTAAAATTATTAGCCAAACAGACTGCAACGCTTTAAAACAAAGTTATGTCGATTTACGCAATACCATTCATCATTTGAATTTGTTGGGTAAATCTTCCGTTGTGGAAAACAGTGAATTTGTTAAAGAGCGGTCATTTATTCAAGCATTTTGGGATAGGTTATTTGTATCCTAAAATATGGCTTGTGGACGTTTCAAAAATAGCCTTCATCACAAATCTTCTTGAAACCTCGCAAAAACTAAATATTCAATCCTATTTTTAATGAACCAAATCTAACATTTCCTGTGCATTGGCTAGAGCTAATTCTGTGATTTCACTTCCGCCCAAGAGTCTTGCCAAGGCTGGTACACGTTCAGCTTGTGAAAGTGCGGTCATTTTTGTTTCAGTTTTATTATCCACAGTAAATTTTTCCACATTAAACTGATGATGGCCATGACAAGCAACCTGTGGCAAGTGCGTTACGCATAATACTTGGCAGCGTTCACTTAATTGACGTAAAAGTTTTCCGACAACGCTTGCTGTTTTTCCGCTAATGCCCACGTCCACTTCATCGAAAATTAACGTTGGAATAGCCGATTGATCAGAAGTTAAAACTTGAATCGCTAAAGAAATACGAGAAAGCTCACCACCAGAGGCAATTTTAGCTAATGGCTGCGGTTGTTGTCCTAAATTACTACGCAAAGTGAAAATCACATTATCCGCACCATTTGCACTCACTTTATCTAAATCCGTATTCAACTCTACATAAAATTCAGCGTTTTCCATTGCAAGTTGTTTTATCGACTGTGTGACATTTTGCGCTAAGCGGGTTGCAGATTGCTGACGACTTGCTGTTAATGCTGTAGCCGTTGCTTGCATTTGTTCAAATGCTCGTTTTTCTTGCTCAATCAACATCTCTTCACTTTCAGAAAAATCCAAAAGTGCGGTTAATTCCGCTTTTAATTTTTTGTGCTGTTCTACAAGATCTTCAGGTTTAACTTGATGTTTACGAGCAAGTTGTAAAGCCTGACTAATTCGCTGTTCGATTTCCTGTAAAAGTTGAGGATCCTGCTCGATATTACTTGATAAATTTTGCACTTCACTGGTTGCTTCTTGCACTTGAATCAACGCATCATTCAACATATTTTGCACTTCAGCATATTGCGGATCAAGTTCAGCTAATTCATCAATATATTGTGTCGCACGATAAAGCAAACTATCGATATTTACGGTGTCATTTTCACTTAAAATTTGCAGGGCCGATTGAGAAAGTTGGGTTAGCTGTTCGCTGCTAGATAAACGACGTTGTTCATCTTCTAATTCCAAATATTCATTTGGTCGAAGGTTAAATTCATCTAACTCATCCACTTGATACTGTAAAAGTTGTTTACGTGCTTCATTTTCCGCCACTTTTTGTTGAAAGGTTTTAACTTGATTTTGAAGATTTTTCCATGTCTGATAATCTTCACGCATTTTCACAAGTAATTCAGGATGAGCGGCAAAATTATCAACTAACTGAAGCTGATAGTCATTTTTTAACAATAATTGAGAAGCGTGTTGCCCATTAATATGAACGAGATATTGAGCAATTTCTTTTAATTGAGAAGCGGATACTGGTGTACTATTAATAAAAGCCTTAGAACGTCCGTCTGCATTAATTATACGACGTAAAATACATTCAGTTGGATTATCTGGATCCTGTAATTCTTGCTCACTCAACCAGTGATAAGCAGGATTTTGCGATTCTAGTTGGAAAGTTGCACAAATTTCCGCACGCTCTTGCCCTTCACGCACCATTGAGGTTTCTACTCTTTGTCCGAAACATAAACCTAAAGCATCAATGGCGATAGATTTTCCAGCACCAGTTTCCCCTGTTATAACAGACATTCCTTTCGCCAATTCAATATCAAGCTGACGAACAATCGCAAAATTATTGATAGTAAGTTGAGTAAGCATAGCAAAATCCTTTAACTGTATATTTAATATGATATAACTGATTTAATTTACAGTAAAGGATTTTTTACAGTATTTTGTCAAATCTATTTCAATCGAAAATTTTTACCATAATCAAAATGATTTTAACCAACCTAATTTGCTACTTAACACATTGTAATAATTATAATTTTTCAGATGAAGCAATCGGAGTTTATGCTCGCTTTTTTGAATATGCACCACATCATCTGGGGTAAAAGGTAAGGTAATTTGACTATCACAGCCCACTTCTAATTGAGAGGTATTATGTTCAGCAAAACGAATCGATATTTTACTATCCCCATCAACAACAAGAGGGCGAGAAGTTAATGTATGTGGAAACATTGGCACTAATGCAATGGCATTAAGGTTTGGTGTCAAAATAGGTCCACCAGCGGAAAGAGAATAAGCCGTAGAACCTGTTGGAGTAGAAACAATTAATCCATCAGAACGTTGAGAAAATGCAAACTTATCATTGATATATACGTGAAAGTCAATCATATGTGCAATTTTGGCGGGATGAATAACCGCTTCATTTACCGCATTGCTGGTTGATACGATTTCACTTGCTCGTTCGATTTTTGCTTCCAATAAAAAACGTTCTTCCACAAAAAATTCGCCACGTTCTAAACAAGCTTCAAGCTGGGAATAGGCATTTTTCGGGTCAATATCCGTTAAAAATCCCAAATTACCACGATTAATACCAATCAATGGAATATCATATTTTGCTAATACCCGAGCGCGCCCTAGCATATTGCCGTCTCCACCAATCACAATGGCTAATTGGGCTCGGTGGCCTATTTCTTCTAACGTAGCAAGATGTTCAAAAGGTAACTCAAGTGTTATGGCGACTTCTTTTTCCACCAACACTTGATAACCACGTTCCATTAACCAATGAAATAAGTTTTTGTGCATTTGTAAGTTAATATCATTGCGAGGCTTACCTACAAGAGCAATGGTTTTAAAGGAACGATATAAATGATTCATAAAATGACCGCACTTGAATTTAACATTTTCGTCATTATATCGTTTTTTGCTACACTATGCCCAATTACGATTAATCAATTTTGTTTTACGGAGAAAAAAATGTCAGAACAAGAACAAAAAGTTGAAATCCCAGAAGTAGAAAATCAAGAAGAAGTCGTTGTGGAAGAAGCACAACAAGCAGATCCTTCTCAAGAATTTGATCCTTTAGAAGAAGCAATTGCTCGCGTGCAAGAGCTTGAAGAGCAGCTAAAAACTCAAATAGAAGAAGCGGCAAACAAAGAACAGGATATTTTACTTCGCTCTCGTGCTGAAATTGAAAATCTTCGTCGTCGTACTGAACAAGACGTAGAAAAAGCACATAAATTCGCAGTGGAAAAATTCTCAAAAGACATTTTGAATACTATCGATAACCTAGAGCGTGCACTTGCCACTCCAGCAAATAAAGAAGATGAAAGCGTAAAAGCCTTATTTGACGGCGTAGAACTGACCTTAAAAGAATTAGTTTCAACCGTTAGTCGTTTTGGTGTGGAAGCTGTAGGTGTTGTCGGCGAAGCATTTAATCCTGACTTACATCAAGCCATTTCAATGCAACCTGCTGAAGGATTTGAAACCAATCAAATTAGCATCGTATTGCAAAAAGGCTACACCTTAAATGGTCGAGTCATTCGCCCAGCGATGGTTATGGTGGCTGCTTAATTTATACTTTGTCTAAAGAGCGGTCGGTTTTTCGGCCGTTTTTTCTTTTTCCTGAATAACAACATAAACTTTTCGGATAATTTCCCTAAAATCCTCGCTCGTTGTAGCCCAATCTAGAAGATCAACGCGCCACGGTAAATCTGATTCAGAAAAAGCTTCCTTTAATCTATCACGCGCTAAAAAATCTAAAGGTTCCTCAGAAATAATCGCAAGATCAAGATCGGAATATTTTTTTGCTTTTCCCTTTACACGAGAACCAAAAGCCCACACGGTATAATCAGGTACTAATTGTTGTAAAATAGTTTTCACAATCGCCAATTCTTCAGCTTTTATATCAAGCTGTACAAAACTAGTCATATTGATTTCTCTGACGTAATTGCTCCAATAGGAAACGACTTTCTATTAAAAAATCATCAATTTGTGCATAAACAGCCATGGCTTTTTCCTGATCATAAGTATGTGATGTAATATTACGCATATCACGATAAGCAACCCATTTTGACATATCTTCAATCAAACCAAATCTCAATGCTTCTCGCAAAATATCCTTAAATCCATAAACCCCAATGTCATCGGTATTAATTGCATCTTGTTGAAGTTGGCGTTTCATCATTTTTAAACTTAACTCATAAACAAATTCAAATTTCTGAATTGCACCTGCAATTAAGGTATCTTGTACAATAGAGGGTTGCATATCAAACCAATTTCTGTCTGAAATTTGTACTACGGTTTGCTCTAACGAATAAAATGCAGCGTCTAATACATTTAAATTTAGCTTATCAGTCATCATTTTTACCTCTATTAAATACTCATCTATTTTACCATAGACTATTTTTTCTCAAAACCTATAACCCCAAAAGTAAACATTGTGATATTGATCACAAAACCAAAAAACATTTGAGAAAAGATCTCAACAACTTGATTTGATATTTTTCTAACAAAATCAATCTCTAACAAAATTCTCTTGCAATAAAACACCTAAAAACACTACATATTGTGTGTTGATTATCTTTTTAGATCTATATATAGTGCATCTCGCATTTCAAAAACACTATATATTGGAGCTATATCATGAGTAACTTTGGGGTCATCAAGCGCGATAGTTCTCGTGCGGAATTTGAGATTCAACGTATCATCAATGCCATTAAAAAAGCCGCAAGTGCGGTCAATATTTCCGATGAATTTTATTGCCACCAAATTGGGCAAGAAGTAGGAAATGAAATATTCACCCATCATCAAGGAGAGATTGATATTAATCAGATTCAAAAAATCGTTGAAGATAAATTGATGGCAAGTCGTTATCCTGAGGTTGCTCGTGCGTATATCGAATATCGTCATGATCGTGATTTAGCTCGCGAAAAACGTAGCCAGCTAACAAAAGAAATTGAAGGTTTGATTGAACAAAGCAACGTAGAATTACTTAATGAAAATGCCAATAAAGACGCGAAAGTAATTCCAACGCAACGTGATTTGCTAGCAGGAATTGTGGCAAAACATTATGCCAAACACCATATTCTTCCACGCGATGTGGTGGAGGCTCACGAAAAAGGTGAAATTCATTATCACGATTTAGACTACGCACCGTTCTTCCCAATGTTTAACTGTATGTTAGTGGATTTAGAAGGAATGCTTTCTCGTGGTTTCAAAATGGGCAATGCGGAAATCGAACCGCCAAAATCCATTGGCACCGCAACGGCAGTGACAGCTCAAATTATCGCCCAAGTTGCCAGCCATATTTACGGTGGCACAACCATTAATCGTATTGATGAAGTACTTTCCCCTTATGTACAAATCAGTTACGAAAAACACCTCAAACATGCCCAAGAATGGAATGTGCCTGATGTTGAAGGTTACGCAAAAGCATTGATTGAAAAAGAATGTTTCGATGCCTTCCAATCTTTAGAATATGAAGTTAATACACTACATACTTCGAATGGGCAAACCCCCTTTGTTACCTTTGGTTTTGGTTTAGGTACAAGCTGGCAATCCCGATTAATTCAGCAAGCTATTTTGAAAAATCGGATTCGTGGACTCGGAAAAAATCATAAAACGCCAGTCTTTCCAAAACTGGTTTTCACTATTAAAAAAGGCTTGAACCAAACTCAAGGCGATCCGAATTACGATATCAAACAACTCGCATTGGAATGTGCATCAAAACGTATGTATCCAGATATTCTCAATTATGATCAAGTTGTCAAAGTCACGGGCTCTTTTAAAGCCCCTATGGGATGCCGTAGCTTTTTAGGTGCATACGAAGAAGACGGACATGAAATTCACGATGGGCGTAATAATCTTGGCGTGGTGAGTTTGAATTTACCGCATATCGCGTTGGAGTCTAAAAACGAAGAAGATTTCTACCGCACTTTAGATGAACGTTTGGCTATTGCGAAAAAAGCATTAATGACGCGTATTGTCCGCCTTGAGAATACCAAAGCTCGCGTTGCCCCCATTCTTTATATGGAAGGCGCGTGTGGAGTGCGATTAAAAGCGGATGAAAATGTGGCACAAATTTTCAAAAATGGACGATCCTCTATTTCCCTTGGCTATATCGGTATTCACGAAACCATTAATGCGCTATATAACAAAGGGCATATTTTTGATGATGAACAATTACGCGAAAAAGGCATTGCGATTGTTCGCCACCTTAGTGAGGCAGTTAAACGCTGGCAAAAAGAAACAGGCTATGCATTCAGCCTTTACTCCACGCCAAGCGAAAACTTATGCGACCGTTTCTGCCGTCTAGATACCAAAAAATTTGGCGTGATTGAAGGCGTAACAGATAAGGGCTACTACACAAATAGTTACCACTTAGATGTAGAAAAGAAAGTAAATCCTTACGACAAACTGGATTTCGAAATGACATATCCCCCACTCGCCAGCGGCGGTTTTATTTGCTACGGCGAATATCCAAATATTCAACACAACTTAAAAGCATTGGAAGATGTGTGGGATTATAGCTACGATCGCGTACCTTACTACGGCACAAACACACCGATTGACGAATGTTATGAATGTGGTTTCACTGGCGAGTTTGAATGTACCAGCAAAGGTTTTGTTTGCCCAAAATGTGGCAATCACGACAGCACAAAAGTGTCTGTCACTCGCCGCGTCTGTGGCTATCTAGGCAGCCCTGATGCCCGCCCATTTAATGCGGGAAAACAGGAAGAAGTGAAGAGAAGAGTTAAACACCTTTGATTTAACTCCCTAGCAAAAGCACGCATTTTTTAATGCGTGCTTTTTGTTACCAACTTTGGCATTCCCCAAAATCTCCGCTAAAATAACCGCACTTTTTCTTATCTTCTAGGAAAGCAATATGTCAGATATTCTCAATAACCTCATTCATCTTCTTAAACTTGAAAAAATTGATGATTTAATCTTTCGTGGTGAAAGCCAAGATTTAGGTTTTCGTCAAGTATTTGGCGGGCAAGTAGTGGCACAGGCGTTATCTGCAGCAATGCAGGTGGCACCAGAAGATCGCATTTTACATTCTTGTCATGCCTATTTTCTTGCCCCAGGAGACAGCCAATATCCGATTATTTACGATGTGGAAACCTTGCGTGAAGGGCGTAATTTTTCTGCATTACGCGTAAAAGCCATTCAACATAAAAATACCATTTGTCATGTAACCACTTCTTTCCAAGTGCTGGAAAAAGGTTTTGAACATCAAAATTCAATGCCAAATGTTGGCGCGCCTGAAGACTTTACAGATGAAAATGTGATGCTACAAAAAGTGGCTCAAACCTTGCCAGAACCACTCAATGAAAAATTTGCGGCAGAGCGTCCATTTGAGGTACGTACCAAATATTTGAATAACCCATTTAACGGGACAAAATTGCCAGCCGAGCAATATTCTTGGTTTAAAACCAATGGTGAAACGCCGCTTGATATAAAAATTCAGCAATGTTTATTGGCTTATTTTTCCGATTTTCACTGTATTTTGACCGCACTTCATCCGCACGAAAAAGGCTTTTTACAAAAAGGAATGAAAGTGGCAACCATTGATCATAGTATTTGGTTCCATCGTCCGTTTGATTTAAATCACTGGCATTTGCACGCAATTGAAAGCAATAATGCTTTTGGAGGGCGAGGCTTAGCTCGCGGGCAAATTTTCTCGCAAGATGGTCAATTAATCGCGACAACACAACAAGAAGGTTTGATCCGTTTTAATGAATAAGAGAGAAAAAATGACCGCACTTATTACACAATTTTGGCAACAGGTTGAAACCGAGCAAACCTTGAAATCTTATATTAAGAAATGATGAAAAAATAAAAAGACTAAGTTCTATTACATTCTGAACTTAGTCTTTTTAATGAAATTAATTTAACGTTTAAATTTATTGCTTACGCCAAGTTGTTCCATTCGGCCCATCTTCTAATACGATGCCCATAGCGATAAGCTCATTACGCGCAGCATCAGCAGTAGCCCAATCTTTAGCAGCGCGGGCCTCATTGCGTTGTTTAATCAGTGCTTCAATTTTTGCCACTTCATCATCGTCAGAACCTGCTTGTAAGAATTTTTCTGGATCTTGTTGAAGTAATCCTAAAATCGCCCCCAATTCACGCAAACGCGCGGCAAGTCCATTGGCTTTCTCAGCATCCTCTGTTTTTAACTTGTTAATTTCACGCGCCATTTCGAATAAAACAGAAAGTGCATTTGGCGTATTAAAATCATCGTCCATTGCTTCACGGAAGGTTTCCACAAAATTTTCTCCGCCAAAAACAACCGCACTTTGATCCGTTCCACGTAAAGCCGTGTATAAACGTTCCAACGCACCTTGCGCTAAATTCAAGTTTTCTTCGCTGTAATTTAGCTGGCTACGATAATGTGCCGTTAATAAGAAATAACGTACAGCTTCTGCATTGTAATGGTTTAATACATCACGAATTGTGAAGAAATTGCCGAGAGATTTCGACATTTTTTCTTTATCCACCATAATCATGCCAGAATGGATCCAATAATTCACATATTGGCCACCATGCGCACAGCAAGATTGTGCAATTTCATTTTCGTGGTGTGGGAACATTAAATCAGAGCCACCACCGTGAATATCAAAATGTTCGCCAAGCTGTTTGCAGTTCATAGCCGAACATTCAATATGCCAGCCAGGACGACCTGCACCCCAAGGGGAAGCCCAACTTGGTTCGTTTTCTTTCGACATTTTCCAAAGCACGAAATCCATTGGATTTTTCTTGATTTCATTGATTTCAATACGTGCACCAGCTTGTAATTGCTCAAGATCTTGACGGGATAATTTGCCGTATTCTTTGAAGCTTTCTACATCAAACATCACATCGCCATTATCTGCAACATAAGCATGTCCACGTTTAATCAATTTTTCCACAATTTCAATAATTTCAGGAATATGATGGGTTGCGCGAGGCTCAAAATCAGGGCGTAATACATTAAGTGCATCAAAATCTTTATACATTTCCTGCACCATACGATCCACTAGCTGATCGCAGGTTTCTTTGTTTTCTAATGCACGTTTGATGATTTTGTCATCTACGTCCGTAATATTGCGCACATAAGTTAAATCGTAACCCAAAGAACGTAAATAACGGGCAATCACATCAAAACACACAAAAGTGCGTCCATGACCGATATGGCACAAATCATAAACAGTGACGCCACAAACATACATTCCCACTTTATTTTCGTGGATAGGTTTAAAGATTTCTTTTTCTCTCGTTAAGGTATTGAAAATTTTTAGCATTTTTAAGCTCGTAAAATGAAATAAAAACAAACCGCACTTTTATAGCACTTTTACCTCGATTGTGGAATAATACGACCCTTAATTTTTTAGAGGGAAAACAAAATGGTTACATTACACACAAATTTTGGCGACATTAAAATTAAATTGGATTTTGATAAAGCTCCAGTTACAGCAGAAAATTTCTTAAATTACTGCAAAGAAGGTTTTTATAATAACACAATTTTTCATCGTGTTATTGATGGCTTTATGATTCAAGGTGGCGGTATGGAAAGCGGTATGCATGAAAAAGCAACCAAAGCACCAATCCAAAATGAAGCGAACAATCGTTTAAGCAACAAACGTGGAACCATTGCAATGGCACGCACGTCAGATCCACATTCAGCGACCGCACAATTTTTCATTAACGTGGCAGACAATGATTTCTTAAATTATCGTTCAAAAGAAATGTTTGGTCGAGAAGTCGTTCAAGAATGGGGCTATGCGGTATTTGGTGAAGTGGTTGAAGGGATGGATGTTGTTGATAAAATCAAAAAAGTGAAAACAGGCAACAAAGGCTTTCATCAAGATGTTCCTACTGAAGATGTAGTGATTACATTGGTTTCTATTGAGTAACAAATGAGCATAAAACAACATCGCCCTAAAGTTGGAGAAATTCTAGAATGTGATTATGGTCAATTTTCGCATACCTGTCACGTTGATGGACATATTCCACCTGAAATGGTTAAAAAACGTTTAGTTGTTGTTTTGAATGCGAAACTGAACGGGCTTATTTTAGTTGCACCAATTTCATCTACAATTAATTTAGATGGTATAAAAAATGGCTATCATATTGAAATAGATTCAGAATTAATAAAAGCAACAAGCTTTTATGATAAAAGGACTCGCTGGATTAAATCTGAATTAATTCAATCAGTAAGTCGTCTCCGTCTGTATCATATTTATGATAAAGGAACTAAAATTACTCAATATTTGCCAAGGGATGTTGTAACAAAAGTTCAAAGAGCTATCATAAAAGCAATCAATGCAAGCTCATTACTTGACAAGTAGATAGAATACAGTATAGACTTCCGAGCGTAACGCCTTAGAGCGATCATCATCGAAAGATGAGTTTTTAAACGCCATTGAGCGATGAATCCCCTGATTAGCGATAATCAGGGGATTTTTTATAGAATTTAGATAAAGATATTTATGCACTTCTTCGACACTCACACGCATCTTGATTATCTCCAACAATTTACTGGGGAACCGTTGTCACAACTTATTGATAATGCTAAGCAAGCCGATGTGCAAAAAATACTGGTTGTGGCGGTGAAAGAAGCTGATTTTAAAACAATCCAAAATATGACCGCACTTTTTCCTGATAATTTGTGCTATGGGCTTGGGCTCCATCCTCTTTATATTCAAGAACACGCCGAAAATGATTTGATTCTGTTAGAACAAGCCTTAAAAAATCGTGATGCAAATTGCTCAGCGGTGGCAGAAATTGGTTTAGAACGCGCGATTCCTGATTTGCTCACCGATGAACTTTGGGCAAAGCAATGTCATTTTTTTGAAAGCCAACTTTATTTGGCAAAGCAATTTAATTTACCCGTCAATATTCACAGTCGAAAAACCCATGATCAAATTTTTACTTTTTTAAAACGTATTCCATTATCTAAACTTGGCGTGGTACACGGTTTTTCAGGAAGTTACGATCAAGCAAAACACTTTGTTGATTTAGGCTATAAAATCGGAGTTGGCGGCACTATCACTTATGAACGAGCCAATAAAACTCGTCAAGCAATCGCGAAGTTGCCGCTTGATGCCTTAGTGTTGGAAACAGACAGTCCAGATATGCCTGTATTTGGTTTTCAAGGCCAACCTAATCGACCAGAACGTATTGTGGAAAGTTTTAAAGCCCTTTGCACCTTAAGAAATGAACCTGCTGAATTGATTAAAAAACTTACATGGGAAAATGCTTGCCAGATTTTTTCTTGATCCACGTCACATTACTGAAATTATTTTGAATTAAATTGCAGTATTCAATGGCTTAACTTTTGAAGCCGATAGCTGGAATGGCTTAGGTATGCGTAGCAATGTTTCTTGCTTTATGCGCATGACCGATATGCCATTAGATCGTAGCTGGCGTGTAGCGTGGAACTCTCCCCTAATTACATGTATGCCATGGCAACTGGAGCAAAGATGAAAGCGTATTATTGTGCGGGTCTTATACATCATTAGTGAATTTATTTGCATCGGCATTGCCTGATATTTTAATGCTCGAATTTTCTACGCCAAGTGCGGGAGAATTAAGTTCGTTATTAGAAAGTGAAATCTTAAGACAAAAAAATTGCCCCATTAAGGGGCAATCTTATCAATGCGCTAAAGTTACTTATAGCTTTAAACAACGATTAAATATGTTGGTTAATGAAGTTAGCCAATTGAGTTTTTGCTAATGCACCAACTTGAGTTGCTACAACTTGACCATTTTTAATCAATAATAATGTTGGGATACTACGAACACCAAATTGTGCTGGCGTTGCTTGGTTGTCATCCACATTCATTTTCACGATTTTAACTTTACCTGCAAATTCAGGTGCAAGTTCATCTAACACTGGAGCAATCATTTTGCAAGGACCACACCAAGGTGCCCAAAAGTCTAATAAAACGGGGATATCTGAATTAACTACAACACTTTCAAAATCTGCGTCATTAATGTGTAATACTTCGCTCATTTTGTTTTCCTTATTTTGTGAATGGAATCCCTATATAAGGGCTTTTTTTAAACTTACAAGTGCGGTGCAGAATAACACCGTTTTAAAAAATGTAAACTAATCGTTTTAATTGCCAAAAACTAAGACGGCAAAACAATATTTTCACACACTTTACCCGATTTCAATTTATAAATGTTTGATAAAGTCACATCCGCAATATTGGTTAGTGCCTCTTCCGTTAAAAACGCTTGGTGACCTGTTAGCAATACATTATGGCAAGAAGATAAACGGCGGAAAATATCATCTTGAATCACTTCGTTAGACTTATCTTCAAAGAACAAATCTCGTTCATTCTCGTAAACATCCATACCTAACGCACCGATTTTACGCTGTTTTAACGCATCAATTGCAGCTTGAGTATCAATCAAAGAACCGCGACTCGTATTAACGATCATCACGCCATCTTTCATTTTTGCAAAAGCCTCGCGATTTAATAAATGATAGTTTTCTGGCGTTGCTGGGCAATGAAGTGTAATCACATGAGATTTAGCATAAAGCTCATCTAATTCAACATATTGTCCCCCCAGTTCTTCCACCACTGGATTTTTAAAAGGATCGTACGCCAAGATATTCATGCCAAAACCTTTCAAAATTCGCATCACTGCGATCCCGATTTTTCCTGTTCCGATTACGCCGACTGTGCGTCCGTACATATTGAAACCAATTAACCCCTCAAGAGAGAAATTCGCTTCTCGGGTACGCTGATAAGCACGATGAATTCGACGATTCAGTGTCATCATCAAACCGATGGTATGTTCCGCCACCGCTTCAGGCGAATAAGCTGGAACGCGGACAACTTGGATGCCTAAGTCTTGAGCTGCTTTTAAATCAACATTATTGAAGCCAGAACAACGCAAAGCCACAATTTTCACACCAAGTGCGGCTAATTTTTCTAAATACTTTTCGGCTACCATTATCATTCACGAAAATGCATACTACTTCGCAATGTTCTGCCAAACGCACAGTGCTCTCGTTCAACATAAAATCAAAAAATTCTAAATCGAAATTATATTTCGCGTTAATGAGCTCAATATATTTTCTGTCATAACTTTTAGTGCTATAGATTGCAATTTTCATGGTTTGCTCCAATTATTTTAAGTTTGCAAAAGCTTGTAATAAGTCCGCTTTAATATCTTCTACATCTTCAATACCGACTGAAAAACGCAACAAGGTATTAGTAATCCCACGAGCTACACGCTCGGATTCTGGAATATCCATATGAGTTTGAGTGGCAGGATAAGTAATAAAACTTTCTGTGCCGCCTAGACTTTCTGCAAAAGTAATCAATTTGATGGATTTTAAAAATGTATTAACCCAAGCTTCATCTTGCAAACGGAAAGACAACATCCCACCTTTATTCGGATAAAGCACCGATTCCACTTGTGGTTGAGCTTTTAAAAATTCCGCAATAGCTTGTGCATTTTCTTGATGGCGTTTCATACGCAAAGAAAGGGTCTTCATACCACGAATAGTCAGCCAAGAATCAAAAGGAGAAAGCACCGCCCCTGCACCATTTTGAATATAAGCAATGCGATCACAAAGTTCTTGCCCTTTCGCAACAATTAAACCAACAAGTGCATCATTATGCCCAGCAATATATTTAGTTCCGCTGTGAATTACCACATCCGCACCTAAATCTAATGGACGAGAAAGCACAGGCGTTAAAAACGTATTATCCACGATCAACATTAAGTTATGTTTTTTCGCAAGTTTTGCAATTTCAACCACATCACATTCTTCCATTAAAGGATTCGATGGGGTTTCAATAAAAATCGCTTTCGTATTTGGGTTAATGGCAGCCTCAATTGCTGAAGCAGATGCTGTATTAACATAAACAGGTTTTACACTATTGTTATTTTTATAAGAAAAATCTAATAATCGATAAGTACCACCATACACATCGCTAGAAACAATCCATTCATCTGGGGCGGTAAAAAGCGTCATCAAAACTTGAATTGCAGCCATACCAGAAGAAAACGCAAAACCACGATCTCCATTCTCTAATTTAGCTATCGTTTCTTCTAATACTGTGCGAGTTGGATTTTTGGTACGTGTGTAATCAAATCCCGTACTTTCACCGATACCACAATGACCATAAGCCGTAGAAAGAAAAATTGGTGCAGAAACCGCGCCCGTACGCTCATCACTGCGATTGCCAGCTTGAGCTAATAAAGTATCAATAGCATATTGTTGTGTCATAACATCCTCTAAAAATAATGAAAAAATTGACCGCACTTTACGTGTTAAAAAACGTTTAGCATTTTGGCACAAAGGAAAAAGTGATAAAAGTAGAAATTAGAAAATTACATAAAATTTCATTTTTCCATCATTTTCTGTGATTTATTTGAACAAAATGAACTTTTTTTAAACGGTTAGACAATTTTTTTAAATCTGTAATTGACAGTTATCTGAATTTCCGTAAAATGCGCACCACTAACAGCGAATGCGGGAATAGCTCAGTTGGTAGAGCACGACCTTGCCAAGGTCGGGGTCGCGAGTTCGAGCCTCGTTTCCCGCTCCAATTCGTGGCGTGTTAGCAAAGCGGTTATGCACTGGATTGCAAATCCATGTAGCTCGGTTCGACTCCGGGACACGCCTCCATAATACGCAAATGTTAGTTGTCTATGTGCCCGAGTGGTGGAATCGGTAGACACAAGGGATTTAAAATCCCTCGCCTTTCGAGGCGTGCCAGTTCAAGTCTGGCTTCGGGCACCATTTAAATACCAATCTAAAGGTTTTAAAATTCACTTTAAAATCATCTAATTGGGTCGTTAGCTCAGTCGGTAGAGCAGCGGACTTTTAATCCGTTGGTCGAAGGTTCGAATCCTTCACGACCCACCAATAATATTCAACTGGCGACAAAGTGGCGATTATAAACATCTAGTTTTTATCTTTACTTTTAAACCTATCTTTAAACAATGGCGATAACCGCCAGTGAATTAACTGAAATCAATTACTCTCATATTTCACACGGAAAATTTAAAAACAATCTAAAAATCATTAGGTTATCTTGTTATTTCTACTATTAATGATCTGTTTTAAGTGAAAAATGATGAAAAAGATTGAAATTTTTACAGTTAAGATCTCTATTCAGTTGCATTAATGATCTCTTTTACTTCAATAAGTTAGATTAATTTTTACTTTGAAATCTAACTGAAAAAACACAAATTTTTAACGTAAATTCGGCGGGGTAGGAAGTGGATTTTCCGTGCCTTGTGTTTTTACGTGAAAAATTTCCGTGGAATTGTTTTATATTGCTTATTACGTAGATTTATTTGTTATAACAATAACTTAGATTTTCCGTGGTTGATATCTCCGACATACATATCGGAAACATAAAGAAAAGCCGCAACATTGTGCGGCTTTGGTTTGATATGAATTGCGGTTGTTACTCAATGATAGGCGTGAGTTTACCTTTGATTGTTTTTGCTTTGTTTGCCTGCTGGTTGAATGTGCTTGCTTGATCTGGCGGTGGCGATCCTCTATGAGTATGAGTTGCCACTGTGCTTGCCACCTCGCCTAATAGTTGAATAGTATCTTCCAACAGTCTAAATATGTTTTGCCCTTCAGTACCCATATAACTTAGCGGTGCCACAAATTTATTCTTTTCGTCCGAAACACGTTGCGCTAATCCCACGATTTTTTCTTGTAGCGTGCCACCTGTTCCCACAGTACGATTGCTTGCAGTCGTGTCATTGATACTACCCAATACGCTAACAGTTTTATTTCCGCCTATAGTTTGCGTACTGTCTGAATCTACTGTTTTTGTCGATGTACCAATTTGTTTTACTTCACTATCTGTTTCGATGTGTCGTTCAAAGGATTTATCTGTAATCTTCTGATCGGTTTCGCGAATCTTATTGCCTGCTGCATCGGTGCGTTCATACACTTCTGGGCGTTGCTGTTTGAGTTGTTCTCCAGGTGCAACACTCGGTACTGTTTTTCCTTGTGCTAACATAGTGCGTACAAAAGGCTGATCGCTTCGCCCATAAGCAAAACCTACTTCAACCATTGTGCCCACTTCAGGAAAAGCAAAATCCCCACCTTGTGAACCTGTACTTGTTACAGGCAAAGGCACAGCTGGGTAAACTGGCACCGTTTTATCCTCGTTTCCGTTTTCGTCCAGTAGTTGCAACTCGACAGCATATTTTGGTCGGAACGGATCGGAAATATCGCCACCGCTTGAGGGATCTGCTATACCAACAACTTTAGCATACTTCGGCAAATGATAACCGCCAGCCAGTTCGGGGAATGTTTTTTCCATTTGGCGGCGTTCTGGGCTTTTTTGTTCTGGCTTACCATCTTTGCCTAAATTTTCCCACGAAAGCACATAATCATCGCCAGACAATTCTACTTTCTGAATTTTATTGCCATTGATAATCGCACCTGGTCGAATAGCAGCAGTAATCGGAATGGTCATATCATTGCTGCCGCTTGTTAATGTCATGCTTTCGTCAAATTCAATATTCTTACCTGCCCAGCGTGAATCTTTATGCGAACCAACAAACAAAGAGCCGTCTGGCGATTGTTGCCACATATAATCTGCTATTTGATATTGTCGCCCAATATTGGCTAAAAGCTGATAACCGCTGCCGTTGTGAGTAAACAACGAAATCGGCGTATCCGCATAATCTGCCTGCGGCACCTTGACGGGGATTTTTGTTTGGCTTGTTATCCAAGCACACAAATCACGCAAAGTAATATGACGATGAGAGCAATTTAACGGCTTTTCAAATACTGCCACTTTTTCACGAATGAATAATTTTTTATAGCCGTTTTCCGCACTTTGTTCACGCTCAACAATACCGTCAAACCATTTGTAATAGTGCTCATATTCTCCCATCTCAAAAACTGCACTTTTGCCGATACAATCTTTATCTGTGCGAACCGTGACAAACCCACGCCCCGTATTATTAAGTTCTAAAACGATAAGTTCATCAGCAAGTTCCAATTCTTCATCATCAATAATGCATGTTTTTATAATTTTCATTTATGAACCAATCCAATCATCTAAATCTTTTGCCAAGCCTTTTCTTTCGTCCGACTTGTTTTCTTCTCCAGATTTCCCCGAATTTTCACCTGCACTTTTTGCTACTGGTGCGTTCTCACCTTGAGTTTTTACCTTTGGTTTTTTCTTTCGCTGGTCTTTTTTCTCGGCAACGGAATTGACTTCACGCAACCTAAATGAAATCGACCACCCCAACTGCCCATTTTGCTCAGTTGCGGATACCTCTCCACTAAATTGCACTTCGCGCATATTCACGGCTTCAGCCACAGTACAAGATACCCGATATTTTGTTTGCTCGCCTTTACCCGTTTCTGCCTCAGCTAAATTGAAAAGCTGCGTCAGCCACTCTTTCCTGTTGTATGGAATAAACCCCGTTACGCTTAACTCTTTGGCTTTTACGCCTTTATCTGATTTTTTGGTACTTGATTTTTGACCGCTCATGTCTTTTTCTTCACGTTTGACCGAAACCGACATTAAAATATTGTTTAAATAAATTGGCGTGCCATTTAGTGCAAGTTGTACACTGGGATTACGTTTCTGCATTTTGCAACATTCCTCTAATATTGGTTAAATCTGAGCCAATAAACATTACGCAAGCGGTAAATACATTACTGGATTTCGGCACATTCACTTTCATTTTACTTTCTGCGATTTCAAGATAATCCGAAACAACAAAAGCATAGATATTCGCTGAGGTATTCAACATTTTTTCTACTTTTTCGTTATTGGCTTTATCGCGTTCTTTTTTAGCCGCCTTTAACGCCTCAATCATCGCCATCGGATCTTTAGTTTGCGCCACAACCGCTGCAGATGTCGCATTGCGTAAAATACTTTGCATCGTGCGGGCGGAACCTGGCGTAATATCGGCACTATTGGAAAATGATGGACTTGCCATGGTTGGCGTTTTTATCATTTTTGTTTCTTGCAAATTTTTACTGGATTTTGCATAGTCTAATGCCTGCTTAAATGTTGGCTCTGGCAATAGCTCACGCACGTTTTCCAACTCTGCAATAAACTGATCAATATTGCTACTTGTCACCATAATGACCACCACATCCTGCACACCTTTAGGGCGATTTGGATCGGCATAATCGACCAACTTTGCCGCCAGTGCTTTCACAGCATTTTCGGGTGACAAATAGTGATTGGATTTTTCTTTGATGCCGTGCGACCAATTATGCACGCCTAATTTAGTGCCACTGACAGATAGCGAAAAAGGGGAAATAATCCCCTTTTGTGCGTTTTGTAATGTTGTTTTAGCCTGTGGGGATAGTTTTAGTTTTTGTTGTTTCCACATATTAAGCATTACCTAAAATTAATTGATTATAAAATCTTCTGAATACTGTTTACGATTTAATTCACTTTCATAAGCTGTTTTGCAGTGATTGCGGTCAAAGAAAATGCCGTTGATGACACGATATAACACCTGCCAACGTTTTTTCGGGTTTTCCGCTAATATTGCCCCTCGATAAGTGCGACTGGAAAGGGTTTCATCTGCTGCGCCCCCTGTGAGGGCGTTAAACAGTTGGTCTATGGCAATCACAACGTGATAGCCATAGCGTGTTAATTTGCGTTTAATTGCCATTGCTCAATCTCCTGTTCAAGTGCGGTTAATTCTTCGGGGGTTTTTAACGCCAGTAAGCGGTCTTCAAATGCCTGACGTTGCCCGATAATGATGCCAATCACGACGGCAAACTGGGCAGATTTTTCAATCACTTTTTCAATGAGTATTTCGAGTGGCACACCACGTACACGCGCAATTTGTGAAAGCATCGGTGTCGCTGTATTGTGGTTGGCTTGCCATGCGAGAGCCTCTTTTTCCTGACGGTAAAAACTTTCGATTTCTGTCTGTGGATAGCCTGCCAGTAAGCTATTTTTAAGCTGGTCAGCTTTGCCCGCTAATTTATTGAGTAAGCTTTCTTTTTGTTGTGCAAAAAGTGCGGTCTGTTTTTCTGGTGAAATTTCCCACGTAAGCGTGTCAAGATTTAATTCATGTGCTGCGCTGGGTTGTGGGTCAATTAATGCAGGGTTACCAGTTTTATCTGCAATGATTTGCTTGCCTTGGGCTTGTCCGTTAAGTAGCTCAATATATTTATCTTGGCTAATTTCCACCGCACCTTCTGGGACAAAGCTACCATCTGTGTCATCAAAAAAGCCGTTTTTGTAGTACATAGTCATTATTTCCATCTCCCGATAGTCATCCAATCTGCAGACCCTAAATACCAGCTTGTTACTGTCGCTGTTGTATTCGTTTTGGCTTGCATGAATACCCAGTTATATTGTCCCTTACCGCTTGCTCTTGATTCATATCGTTCTGTAATAAAACATCGATATTCTTTATCTACATATGCAATCGGCAGCACGAGATCTGTATGCACTGTAGTATCGCCTCGAGTAAAAACAATTAAACCTGTTTGAATCATCGTCCCGTCAGGATATTTTCTAATTTCAACATTACCAATTCTTTGATAGGTAATGGCTGCATTAATAATTTGAGAGGTCGCTTGATTAAAATCTGTAATCTGACTCACGGTATGGGTATGATTGCGGTCTGCTTTGTCTTGTAATCCTTGTGCTAATCGCCCTGCATCAAGCGTACCAGCATTGGTTACTTCGCCGTGTGACTTAATCCAAAATATCACATCATCAAAGCTATTAAGGGCTTTGATGCATAATTTGAGGATAAGGGATTTAGGGCGAGTTTCATCGCCACCTGTTGCAAAGTTGGAATTAATATTAGGGGTTATCCACCAGTTATCATTATTGTCATCAACCACTGCAGTAGCAATATCAAGAGATGCTCTATCTGTACTATCTCTTGAGCCATAATCAAAAGTCTTATCATTGTAAAAGCGAGGGTTTGTAGCCGTATTATTCTCAATGTGTTTATGGACGTGTCGCTTGAACTCATCCTCTTGCGTTTGCCCTACAGAGAGCCCATTGCCCGCATTACGCAAAAATCTATCTGCTACTTTAGGCACACTAGCAATTGAGCCATATTTACCGACCAAGTGACGATATAACTCAGGGTAACGTTGCTCGGTAACTTGTGTGGCAATCTCGTCAAAGGCAATCCAGCCTGCAGGGATATTATCCACGGCAAAATAAGCCGTCATCCCCACATCGCTACGGGTTAAATCAGGGAGTTTGTTGCTGTTGCCCAAAGTGCGGTATAAATCGGGAAAGGTTTGTTGGCTGAATGTTGAACCATCAGCACGTAAAAAACCAACGGGATTGGTTACCGCACGAGGGAATGATACAACTGCACCAATAGGAATACCGTCCGTATTAAGTTTTTTCCAAGCCGACCAACTGTCAGTCTGATAACTTGTTTGATGTCGCTCATACATATCTGTACTATAAGCAATATAGGCAATTTGACGACACCAATGACCATCACATCCTGCAATAACTTGGATGTGACAACTATTGCCAGCTACGGGTAGATTTTGTGAACGGCTTGCTTGTGTAATCGCATAAATACCATCGGTTTTAAGGGTGTTAATATCGCCAACAAAAGGTTCAACTTTAAAATTCTCAATGCCATAGCCCGCTAAGGTTGTGGCTGGGGATTGTTTGCTATTTGCGAGGTCATAAGCCGTTTTAACCGCCGCACTCGTTGCGACGGTGTCTGCACTATTACTATTTACTGCAGAGGATTTTTTGCTGTTTGGAATATAATTTCCCAAATTACGCGTAATTGCATCAATTAATGCTTTTAAGCCTTTAATTGCTTTCGGCGTTGCAGCCATATCTTCGGCATCTGAATCATAGCCTGAAAATAATTTTACAATCCCCTTCTTAACTAAACTTGCGATAGGTAATTTGTGCGTATGACCCAGTTTATCTTGGGTGTTTTCGGTTGTGTCATCTAATGTGAGCGGATTCATACCCAAAAACGGCGAAAGCAAGCGGCGATCTGTCACATTGCCTTGGCTGTCAATATCCGCCAGAATTTGTACATAATGTTGGCGGTTTGCAGTATCTACATAATCCGCTTTTGATTGCGTGAGATACTTAATTTCGGTTTGATATTCGCCCGTTACGGTGCAATGATGCACCACATCCGCATAAATAGAACAAGGCAAGCTATTAGCAGTAAGATGATGCTCTGTGCCTAAATCCATACGAACGCCTTCAACATAAGCATTGCCTGGTTGAATCGTAAATTGATTGCCTGTTTTACGTTTAACCAGAAAACTATCATCGAAAAATACTGCTCTGCCATACAGATCACGATTGGTTAAACGAATTTTTTCATCAAGTCCATGTAGTCGCACAGTAAAATCAATTTGCCAAGTGTTCGCATTGACATTAATGCCCGTTAGAGCTTTTGCGCCACTAAATTCTAAAAGCATATTGCGCGTAATACTGTTGCCTTGCACAGCATTTTTATTTCGGATTTTTTTCACTGTATCCGTTTGCACCGCAACAGCTAAAAGATTTTTAGAACGATTAATCAAACCAATAAAATTGAAATCAAAATCGCCGACTTCAGTACCAATCGTCACAGAATACACAACGGCATTTTCATTAATCACGCCACTTTGCGATACGGCTTGGCGATGTACAATTTGTGCCGATGTTGGAATAGTGAGATGTTGTGCAAGATTGTTCTCGTTTAACCCTGGAATATTGGCGAAAATAAATTCATCAAACTGTACTGTGCCACGTGCAATAGTTTGTTCTGCAACGTAGCGTTCAAATTGTGGCGTAATTAAACTAGCCATAAATAAACCTCTTATTATTGTTATTATCAGTTTACTTTCACATAAAAACTTTGGTGATCATGGTTAAATTCGCCGTGATAAATACTCACAGTTTCTTTAGTGATCACTTCAAAGGTATAACGCCGACAAGTGCGGCCATATTTTCGAATGATTAAATTGAGTAATTCTGTTTTCTTTGCTAATTGTGAATCACTGATTCGAATTTTGATAACATCCCAATTTTCTCTGTCAAAACGTTCTTCAATTTCTACATAGCCAATGCCTAAGCGTTCAAAAATGCGGATAAAGCCCGCTTTACTGCCCGCATCTTTCGCATTTAAAAAGGCATATTTCACACGCTTACGGAAGAGTTCTAACGGCTCGCCCTCAAATCGTTCTACGTCGCGTTGATAGGCGATTAAATTTAAAATGCGTTCACTGCAGTGTTCTTCATCTAAAATATTGAAGGGAAACTTGACCGCACTTAACACATAATCCCACCATTTTCCGAATAGCACGGCGATTTTGCTTAATTCGCCTTTATCCATCCAAAAAGGCAATTTTATTTTCATTTGCTTCCCTTACTTTTGCACAGTGACCGATAACTGCTGAATACGTGGAATAGATAACTCGCTTTGAATGTCGCTTTGCCCCCATACGATAGATGCAATTTCGCTGATGTTGTCGTGGATTTCTTCGCCTAATTTCGACCAACTAAAACGGCTAAAAGGGTAAGTTCTTGTTACGCCATAATTATTATTTTCGCGAAATGCGCAGCGGATCATATTTTCCACTTGTTGCACGATTTCTTGTTTACGCACATCACCAACAAAAATAGATGGCTGGAAGTAAATGGCGCACGTTAAATTATGTTTAGTTTCTGGCATGGCGTAGCAAATTAAATCGTCACCGTGTCCGTGAAAACCCTCGTCACGCACATGGCGATTGACTTTATCAATAAACGGCTGACTGGTTACGCCTGTGTCTAATAACAAATAAGCGTTTGCTGTACCTGGCCCACGTGGCGCATCGTGTTTAAAATAAATTCTGTCCACCGATAAAGCGGCAACTTTCGCAATCATGCCTTTGTAAACGCTGTCAATATGGTGTTGCCCAACACTCGAAAATTGTGTGCGGTAACGTTCTCGTAATTCGTCGTTAGTTTCTCTGTCAGCACCTGGCGATGTTAGCCAATCTTCTAAATTTTCTACCGCACTTACCCCTGCGATAGATTCTGGCAAAATACGGTAATAACCTGCAGCCAAATTGAAATTTGCGCCAGCCTGCTCTGCGATTACTGGCACAGGCGCGCGCAACACACCTTTAGGAATAAGGGTATCTTTCGTCACCATCAAACGGAAAATCACATCATTAATACGCTCTGTCTGAATCACTGTGCCCGCTTTAATTGTGAGATCGGTTACATCGCTTTCTTTTGTAAAATGCACGACACCTTCTGCTTTTGTTGCGGCTTTAAAATCTAAGCCCACTGCCCAGGCTTGAATTTGTAACCAACTATCTTTTGCTGTTTTTACAAATAAATTCGGCAGAATTTCAGCAATTAAATGATCTGTCAGCCACTTCACAGGCTTAACCGCAATGGCAGTGATTAATCGCCAGAATGGGCTCATTCGGCTTGTGTTAGTAATCAATCCTTCTTCTGCAGTTAAGCGTTCAAATTCTTGTCGGATTTGCGTTTCTTCTGTGGGCAATCCGCTTTCAGCTAACATTTGTTTAAAATTTTCACTCATTTAAACGTAACTCCAATTCATCAAGTCGCCCAAATTCATAAGTTTCAGCGGTAATAAATAACTGCCCTAAACGTTCTTCGCTAATGGAAACAGTACCTGGAATCAAGCGCACATCTTCTTCAACCAATAACACCATTTGCAAAATAATATCGCGACGTAAAATGCGCGAACGCTCTGCGATAAGTTGTGTCGCCAATCCACTTTCTAAAATGGCGTGTTTAATATCTTGCGCAATAGATATTCGGTTATCGCAAATTAACGGCTGATTGCCGCTATCTAGCGTAATGTCTTCGCCCGTAATCAGTAAATCAAGGTAAAGTTTTTCCATTTATCACCCTGCCGCTAACTGTTCTTTATTGCGCAATTTCTGCCAAATTTCTTCACTGTTGTTACTATTGATAGTGACACCACCATAATTTACGGTGCGTTGTTCTGTGCGGTTTTGTGTCAATGTTTTTGTCACAGAACCTTGAGGCATCGAATTTAATTGTGGTTGTAAACTATCGCTTAAACTGAAATTTGAACCGTCTGATACCCCCGTAGCTAGCGCGGGGCTTAATGCTTGTGCGGTAGGGTTATCTTTCCACTCTGGAATTAACGGAATATTAATGCCAGGTAATGAGTTTGCTTTTTCAATAATAAAATTCAGCATTTTGACAAAAGCATTCACAATACCTTGGAAAGCATTTAAAAAGATATTTCCTAATGCATCACCAATTTTTAGAAAACTATCAATCGGTGCGCTACTATCCCATAGGGTTAGCACGGCTTGCCAACCATCTATAATGCTATTCACCACAATAGAAAACACATCTGCAACAAAATTAAATGCCTGTGCGACCAATTCAACTGCATCAAGCACCGTGTTAAACACAACGCCCAGTGCATAACCAAGATCAATACCGAATTGTTGAAAACTATAAGCTGAATCAGAAGCACCGCCAAATAAGCCAATAATACGCCCAATAGTTGCGCCGATTTTTTGCAATGCTCCCCACACTAAAGAAAACGCATTAAATAATGGGTCAAGAGATACACTCGCAGCTTTAAAACCTTGGATAAATCCACTAATAAATTGCATAAATTCATCACGGAATTTATAAATAAAAATTCCCAATCCCACAATTGCTGCAGTAACCAACATAATAGGACTTGCAAGAAAAGAGAACGCCACACCAATAGCTGATATAATGCCACTCATTAAAGTCAATGCAGCAGTTAAACCTGTAAAGCCTATCAATGCCCCCACAGCATAACCAATCCAACGTGCAATATTTTTATAAGTTTTTAGCCAATCAATAAATTCTTGTCCTAGATCTGCCACCTTATGCATAATAGGATCAAGTTTTTTCAATATTTCGCCGCCAATTGCCGTTTTGACACCCGTTATAATTTGACTAAGGCGCGACCAAGGATCAACCATTGAACGAGCCATTTGTGCCAAGGCTTTTGTGTCGCTGACTTTTGCAATATCGGCGATGTTATTTTTTAATTCTTTCGTTTTCGGCAAGAGTAATTTAATTAAATCGACCGCTTGCTGACTGCCAAAGGCTTTTTTCAGTTTTGCTGCTTGTGCGACATCTAAGGTATCGCCAAATTTACCTTTAATTTTGTTAAGAATGGTTACCATATCTAGCATATCGCCATTGGTATCAACAAAACTTAAGCCTAATTCTTTTTGCGCACCACTCACGCCAGCTAAAAAGGCTTTGTATTTTGTCCCTGCTTCGCTTCCGCTCATTGTGGCTTGTAAGTTACCTAACACGCCAAATTGCTCTGCCACATCAATTTTTGCGGCTTTTGCGGCTGCGCCTAACGAGGTAAATGCCGCACTCATCCCATCGCCTGAGGTTTTAAACATTTTCACCGCAAGGGCAGTCTGCCCTGCAATTTTGTTTACCCAATTTGCATTCCCTAGTTTGGCAGCATCTTCAGCAAAAATACCGTACATTGTGCCCATATAATTTGTAATGGTCGCTGCGCTGGCTTTTGTGCCCTTGGCTAATAAATTTGATGTTTGGGTAAATTCGGCTAATTCGTTACCATTTAGCCCTGCAATCGCTGATTGAATATCGTAAGAAGATCGCACAAAATCCACCGCACTTTCGCCATATTGACTGGAAAAATTAAGGGCAGTTTTGCTTAGTTTCTCTAACGCATCATCGGCAACCCCAAGGGAGCGAACTTCGCCTATGGCGCGATTTAACTCAATGGCGGGATCTAGCGCGCTTTTTAAGGCAAATCCTGCACCGACAATACCAGCCACACCCAGCCCGATTTTTTTCATTGCTGCTTCGCCACGTTTGCCCAAATCATCAATAGACTTCATGACCCCTTTCAACGGTGCTGAAAGTTGGTCTGTTAAGCTGATGATATATTCAAGCCCTTGTGCTGCTGACATAATGAAATCCTAAAAGACTTTGGCGATACCGCTTGCGACGGCGTTTGCCTGTTGTTCAAAATACTGTTTGTGTAACCATATTGCGCGTGCTAAGTTGTAGTCGCTGTTATCGGCGTGTGGTAAATAGTGCATACGTAGCGCAATGGCTTGTGATAACCCGTTGCGCTCGATACTTGCCACACGCTCCGTTAGTTTTTTACGGTAATTTGAATTTCTGGCACAAACACTTCATTGACTTTCGCTGCTAGCTGTGCCGCCAGTGTTGGAACGTGAATAATTTCAAGCAATGCCTCTTTTTGTTCACGCGCAACAATCGCCAGTAAATAATCTTTGATAGGTGTCACTTTATTGTTACTTTCAATGTCATTTAACATTTGATCGTAAGCAGCGTTATCTCGAATAAAGGTAAAATCAACGCCTGCAACATTTAATGTGACGGAATCTTTAAGATTTCCAGTAAGTTTTTCTAACAAGGATTGCGCTTGTGTATTTTTCATTTTTAGTTTTCCTTTTGGTTTCTACTTTGTTTATTGAAATCTGTTATGCACTTGTTTATGGAGGCATACGCAGTGGTGCAAATATCAAGGCGATCTAACGCCTTATTTAAACTCTCTGCCAAATCGCCGTTAGTACGAATATTCACGCTTAATGCTCTGCATTCAGTGGTTTGTGGGCAAATCAACCGAATATTATTTGGCTGGGGTGCGGTGGTTGAGCACGCCAGCAACATCGTTAGGCACACTGCCATAAGTCCAATTTTTATTTTCTGCATTGTTTAGCACGTCCTTTAGTTGTTGGCTGCGTTGTTCGGCTTTTTTGTTTGCTTGGTTGAGTTGATAGGTCAATTTTGCATTTTGCGTTTCATACCGTTGCAACATCACTTTATTTTGTTCGATGGTTTGTTCACTTTGTTTAAGTAAAAGTGCGGTAGTTTCTGCTTGCTTTTTATAGTGCAAGGTGGAACCAATACAGCCCACAAACACCATCAAAAATACACCAATAAATAAGGCTTTAAATTCCATTATTCCCCCAAACAAATTGCTTTTTCTTTTGCTCTGCGGATTTGTAAGCCTTTCAGCACGCGTCCAGCTGATTTGTTAAAATCTTCAATACGATTGCACATTAATATCCAGTTTTCCGCTTGTGCGGCGCGATAAAGCGTGGTTGCAACACGTTTGCCTTGCGTTTTGCTGTAATAGGTTTTGATGTTGCCGCACCCCACATTAAAGGCGAGTGATATCATGGCATCATATTGATCTTGATTCATCTTGCGACCGTTGAAATCGGCGTTAATGCAATTTTCTGCCTCTTTGATGTTTTGGCGTAAATCAGCCGCCACCTCGTCAATGGTCAAAACTTTGCTTTTATCCACGTTATGTGTGTTTCCAACCCCATTCGTCCACACATCAGCGGGGCATTTGTACGGATTGCGCACACAGCCTTCCAAATTCACAATCATGTAAACGGCTTGTGGGCTGACTTTATTTTGCTGTTCCGTTGGCAAGTTTTTTTGCTGAGTAAAAAAAGCAGTTGCAACAGCTGCGGCTGAACATAAAATCATTGCTCCAAATTTTTTACTCATCACTAATCCCTAATTTTTTTGCTTCAATTTTTGCCACTAACATTTTGTAGGCTAATTCATCTTTGCGTGCTTGTACGTCTTCTTTGTATTTTCGGTAAGCGATCCACACTGAAACCGCACCAAATAAAATACCGAATAATGATGCCCATTCATGCAAGCTATATCCTGAAATAAGCGCAGTGAGTGAGCCAATAAACGGAATTGTGCTATCTATTTTGCTATTCATAAAATTTCCTTAAAACATTTAGGAAACTGACCGCACTTGCTTGTTTATTATTGTTATACGTCAGCACAGTCAGCCCCTAAATTCGCTTAGCCGAGAAGATCGCGTGTATCTTCATCAGATAAATACGATACCCCGTTAATACGTACAAAATCTGGGCTTGTTACAAAATATTTTAATTTTTTCGTGGATTTCGCCCCGCCCTTAGGGTCGATATTTAACACATCCGTTAAAATAATCTTATTACCAAAGGTTTCCACTTTGTCGCGAATCCCACCACGTTGTGCAAAGAAGGTAAAATCCGTTTCGGGTAAACTGCGATAACTTCCTGCTGCGGCGGCTGCAGCTGATAATTTTGAGAAATTTTTTGCATCTAATTCAATTTCGCCTTCTGCTGCCACATCACCGCTTACCCAACCATCTGGAATTCCACGTGTTTGTGCAACGGTACTATTATCTGTAATGGATAAACTGATAGACTCTGCATGAATAGGCAACCCGAATAAATAGAAGTCAAAACTCATTCCACTAATACGTTCCATTGTTTACTCTCCTAAGCTGTCTAAATCTAAGAAAATATTTGCCGTAATCTCTTTCGGGCAATCGTAAGGGCGAACCTTGATGTAAATGGTTACCTTGGTTTTGCTTTGCCATACAATCGTGATGGCATCATCTTTCGGTGGCATACATTCGCCTGGGAAATCCTTGCCGTTAATGGTTGCGGATTTGCTCATATCACGAAGCGGTTTAGCGAAATAATTTTTGTGATATTCCGTACTTGATGTTGTGGAGTTAAAAGATCGATCTGCAATTTTCGCTATTGCTAATAAACGCACTTTACGCGCCACTTTATCCACTACACGCACGTTCTCTATCACTTGATAATCGCCCCCTTCTACATCTAACGTACGACCGTCCGCCCAGTAATAGCCGTCATAGTCGGGATACCACATAGGCACGGAATAACGGGCTGTTTCAAGGGATTTTAAATGCGCAAGAGTAAGCTCGTTACCGTCTTTATCCAGCGGTTTATTGGCACTGCCTAAGCTCACTAACGCGCCTGTTTGTACTCGTGCAGGGCTGTCTGCCACGGTAACGGCACGATTTGCTAATCTCCCTGCCAATACGCCCGCTTCATTGCCGAATAATAAAGGCACTAAGCAAACGTGGTCGGCGACAATGGTTTGTTGCAAAGTGGTAAGTTTCTGTACATATTGATCCCATGTTTCACCGTCAGATTGATCATGATTAATACCTTGTACAGCTTGGATAAAGAAGGTACGACGACCGAATTTAGCAAGTAGTTCTGCATAGCATTCTTGCAGTTTGCCAATACTTGCTTTATCTACGCCTAAATATCTGGTATTGACACAATATTCAAAAGAGGCGGTTTGATTGGCTTTTTTCACACATTCGACAAAGTCATAGCCGTCTTCTTGTGCGATATACACGTGAGCGAACCAGTTTTGCCCCGCATTAAGTATTGCCGCACGCACTTGTTTTTTTAAGTCGGTATCGGTTTCGCCAAATACTTTGTCAAAATCAGAATCGGGCGTTAATGCCAATAACTTTCCTTGATTAGTGGTGCCTATACCAACAAATAATGCGTGGCGTTCAATTTCCTTGGTTTCGCCACTTAACTGATTAAGGGCGTTAATTTGTACAGATGGGAACATGCTTTACTGTCCTCTTATTGTTGTTTTTGAGTATATTTTTGAATTTCCGCCAGAATAATCTTGGCGTTTTCTTCTTCACGTGTATCTAAGAATGAGCGTTTTTCCGTTGGAATTATCCATTGCGTTAAATGTCTACTCGGATTCATACCGTTCTTTTCTTCCAGTTTACGAATAATCAAACTGGCTTTCGCACGTGATAAGGTGCTGCGGATTTCGCTTAATGTTGGCTTACGGCGTTTCGCCTTGCCGTTTTTTGTTTTACCGTTTGCCACTGTATAACCTAAATCTTTTAATTTCTTCGCTTGTCGCAGGGTGCAAGGGTCAGCCCCTATACCACCTTTATTTTTTCCAGTAAACTCAGTCTTTCTGAATAAATGCGGAATCCCTTCTTGGTGTTCTTGCGCAATTTCGCCTGTTCGTTTTTGTTTATAAAACAATGCGCCTTGTGCTTTTTCTGCTTTACTATTGGCTAACTTTGCAATTCGGCGTAGCATTTTTGCTGTGCCGTTTTTTCGTTTCTTCCAACTTCCGCCCATCGGGTTACGTTGGTTTGCCGCACTTTTCACCGCTTGGCGTTTAATCATTTGCAAAGAGCGGATTAAAATTTCACGTTTTTTCTTATCGGGCAAACTGATGATTTCAAGATCTTTCAAGAAATTCTTTAAGTCTTCTTTATCAATCCCCATTCGGATGTTCATGTTCAACCCTTACGACAACGTCAATTTCTTCGGCCGTGAAAACTTCAATTTCATCTAAACGATAATTCACACCCTCAATTTTTAATTCGCCTTCGTTATCTTCCATTGCCGTCAGTGGCTCACGGAAAGCGATAGTAAAGATTAAATCTGCCGTGTTATCATCAATAATGTCTAAATCAAATGGGATTTCACTTTCATCCAATACATCACGCATTGGATCGTTTTCGTTTACCCATACTTGAATATGCGCCATTAGATAAGCGGGGGAAATTTCGTTGAATGGCAAAGCCTCAAAGTGAAATACACCGTTATAGGAAAGGTGGCACACTTCAATGCCATTTTCGGTCACTTGTCGCCCTTCATTCAATAATTTGCCGTCTTCAATCCAGCTGTAAAAATTCCCGTGATAACGTTTCGGCAATTTTGTGAGTAAAAACTCCGTCAGTTGCTGATAGCGCATTTTCTTTACAGCAGCCATACCGATCCCCGCTTTTTACCTTTCAATGTGCGGATAGCGTGGGTTGCTTCTGCCAATAGGCTTTTTTGCTCAGTCACGTAATCACGATTTTGATGAATCTCACGCCCTGAAAGGGTGTTAAATTCTGGGAGTAACTCCGCTTTGGCGCGGGCAAACACCGCTTTTTTGTACAGGGTTTCGGCATAATTTTCGCCATTAATCCACTGTGTTGAAATTTCTTGCACAGAATTGACCGCACTTTTACGGTGATTTTCTTCAACCTCGGCAAGATCCAAATTAACGCCTTGCATAGCGGCAATGAGTGCCGTTTTCACCATTTCCACAGGGATTTGCAACGGAATGGCGCGTTGCTTTTGAAACTTATCAACATAAATATCCGACCAAAAGCCGTTATTGGTGATGACAGAGTCGTCATAATCTTGCGTTCTACCGTTAAACATTGCCTTCCTCGCTGTTTTGGAGTGGGCGGGCAGTGAGTTTTTCAATAACAAGATCAAAATCAATTTGGCTTGGTTCCAAACTCAAGCCCGCCACTTGGGGAAGACGGTTCGGGTCGTAATCGCCCGATTTTGCCAATGCGTTTAAACGCATGACACAACGCTCAATCATATTTTTTACACCCGCTTTCTGATTGAGTTGGAAAGCGCGGTTACATAATTGAATAGCCAGCACAAGTGTTTCGGCATCATCAATGCCACTGGCTTGTACTTTGCCTTGTGGACTGCGTAAAAGCAGTGCCGCCGCTAATTTGAGCCACTTCGCTGTGACAATTTCGTGTAACTTCCACTGGGTCGCCACGTTTTTAAAAGTTTGCGTAAAATATGGCTCCACGGATTGACCCGCTGCGGCGGTTTTATCTGTCCAGTTGTAAATTTGGTCTGCGACAAAGTTTGGCAATGTGGTTTGCCACCCTTGCGGCATAGATTGATTTTGCTCAATTGCTTTTTCAGCCAATGACAAGGCTCGGTCAAAATCAGCAATGTCAAACAAATACACAATGCAATAAACCAAGTAATCATTCTGATAAATTGCCCCTTTATCTAAATATTCATTCACAAAGGGCAACCACTTTGGCAAAAATCGGTTGCGTTTATAGTCTAATTTTTCGGCACGTGTCTGGAATGCGCGCACGGCGTTTACGTCATTCTGTAAGGCAATTTCAAGCACGGCATAATCATTACCGTGAGTCGCAACCGCACTTTGTTGTGTATTGCTCTCTGATACTTGATTAATTTCTGCTAGTGCCTGCATTTGGCGTTGAAAATCTCGCATTCCCATTTAGTGTTAATTCCTATGCTTCACCGTTTAATTTCACTTTGGTGTGGTCGATAGCAGTCATTAAACCTAAATCTTCCACAACATAGCCTTCTTGTCGGTAGTAAGATGTCACCACACCTTTTTTATCTTCATCGTTACGTAAAGAACGACGTACACTTTCAGCCTCGGTGTACACACTTAAGTTTTTAATCGTTGTCACTGCTGCAGCACGTGCCGGGAAGTTTGGTGGGGTAATGGCGTTCATTCCACCAAATGAGCCCATTAAGTTATGTGAACCTAATGCGGCTTTTTCGGTAGGGGTTAAGCCATGTTTTTTCTGAATGAGTTTCGTTTCTTTGCTGACTAAGTCTGCACCAACAAGGAAGACTAAGTCATTACGGTTTTGATGACGGAAATCTAATCCTTGTTTTAAGTCAAAGGCTAAATCATCAAGATTCGCGTAATCGGCATTATCACCAAAAATGGTAATTTTGCCTGAGGATTTTGTAGATTCGGTCATAAAGTTGGCCGCACGTTGTTCTTGTAAAAGTTTCAACCAGCCTTTATTCACATCTGATAAATCCGTTTTTGTAGTGTTAGTCGCCACGCTTTGACCATTCCAGCCAATTTGCAAGATGTCTAATGCAACTTGGTTTTGGAAATATTCGCTATAAAGCTCCACAAGGCGATCTTTAAAAATAGCGAAGGAATCGAATAATGACCAAGGCACGATAATACCGCTGTCTGTTTCGGCTAATTCAAAGCCATTTTGGGTATGCTCAAGATTAGCCAAATTACGACCCGTTTGTTTGCGACCCGTAATGCCTTTTTCTGTTGCACCAAATAATTTTTGCCCTTTAATATGCGCTACTTGCACCATATTAATTTGCTTTAAGAAGTCAGAACGCTGTTGGATGTTTTCGATCAACAATGCTGCTTCAGGTGCTTTAAGCGAGAAACTTTCACCACGTAAAATAGAGTCCATTGGCTGATTAAAATGTTTAGCCAATGCCGCTACAAGAGCGTAATACGCTTGTTTATTCATCGTTTAGAATCCTTTTGATAAGTTAATGTTATAGCCGTTTACGCTGTACACATTTTCGCTTTCTACTGTTGGTACACCGCTTGGCACAGTGGTTTGTTCTTGGCTTAATTCGTTGAATTTTTTATCCAACGCCTGAACCGTTGTTAAAAGTTGATTGAACTGCTCTGCTGTTACGCTTTGCGGCTGTTCATCTTTCTTTTCTTCTGGTTTGTTTTTTGGTTCTTTGGTTTCTACTTTGGCTGAAAAATGATTGTCAATTTTTGCGCCTAAACCATTCACCGCCTCAATTAGTTGCTCGAACTGTTTATCGTTCATTGCATCGTCCTCTTTATTATTGTTGTTATTGGGAGTTGGTTGTTCTTCCGTTTGGGTGGAAGATGAAAATAACTTTTTAAAAGCATTCGCTAAGGTGCGTAATGCCTTATCTTCTTCAACATCTTCTTTTGCAGAAAAATCTACTTTGATAAATTCACCGCAAACACTGCCTTTTTGTTCAACATTGAAAAATTTTAATTCTGTAGTACCTACGGATGCTGGGGAATCGGTCACACCTAAACCTGATAAGTAGGCTTTTCCGCTGTTGCGGAAATTCGGGGTAATTTCAATACTGGTGAATAAGTATTGTCCTGCACGGTTGTATTCGATTAATTCTTTATTGGGTGCGATGATAGCAAAAAGTTGAGTTTCGCCTTTTTCGTTTTCTTCGGTTTTCAGCTCGATCACTTGTCCCATATTGAACCAACGACGATGTTCTGGCCATAGATTCGCAGTGTAGTGTTCGGGATCGTAGGTTTCTGCCATTTCGTGCAATTCTTGGGCGGTGATTTGGCGGCCGTCCACGGTGTAGCCCGATGTAGCGATACAAATAAAATCAGTTTTTAGTTTTGATTTATTCATTTTAAAAATGCCTGCGTTTTCGCTTTGTTTGCTTAAGTGCGGTCATTTTTGCCGATCTTTTTTACAAAATCACTGGGCAAAATTTGGATATCTTCGGATATAGACGGATAACGTGCTATATCCGAAGATATCCAAATCTTGCCATTAAATTTTTGCGGTTTTTGTTGCCACAATACATCCACAAAACAACAGCAAGATAAAAAATGACGGAATCTAAGCTAAGAAAAAGAAAAACAAAACGCTACGATGACGAAGTGATTTATGCGGCAAAGTTTTTATATTTAAAAAAATACACGCCGAAAGAGATCGCTGAAGAATTAGGTTTAAATAGCACACGCCCGATTTACTATTGGGCGGAAAAATACAACTGGCGCAATTTAATCAGCGAAAGCGGGATTGAAGAATTAATTGCGTTACGCATTATTACGCTGACGGAACGTGAAAATAAAAGCGATCAGGAAATCAAAGAACTAGAAGCCCTGATCGATAAAGATATTCAGTATAAAAAGCAACGTGCCGCAACGGTAGCTAAAGTGACGGCAAAAAGTGCGGTCAATTCTACGGACGTTTCTGGCAATGAGCGCGCCTTTGCTGATAGTGGTGACGGCGATGAGCGCAAGAAGAAAAAACGGGTTAAAAATGATATTTCCCACGTTACCCCCGAAATGTGCCAGCCGTTTATTGATTCGTTGTTTGATTATCAAAAACACATTCGCGCTAACAAGCACCACGATGTGCGCAATATTCTGAAATCGCGCCAAATTGGGGCGACCTATTATTTTAGTTTTGAAGCGTTGGAAGATGCAATTTTCAGCGGTGACAATCAAATTTTCTTATCCGCCAGTAAACGGCAAGCAGAAATCTTTAAAAATTACATTGTGAAGATGGCGAGGGAATATTTCGGTGTTGAGCTGACTGGTAACCCAATTATTTTAAGCAATGGCGCGGAACTGCATTTTTTATCGACTAACAAAAATACGTCGCAAGGTAACAGTGGCCATGTGTACGGCGATGAATATGCGTGGATTCGTGACTTTCAGCGATTCAATGATGTGGCATCAGCCATGGCAACGCATGAAAAATGGCGTGAAACCTATTTCAGTACGCCCTCTTCCAAATTCCATGAATCCTATTCTTTCTGGAGTGGCGATAACTGGCGAGATGGCGACCCTAAACGCAAAAACGTGCCATTCCCAACTTTTGCAGAATTGCGTGACGGTGGGCGACTTTGTCCCGATGGTCAGTGGCGTTATGTGGTAACCATTGAAGACGCACTAAAAGGCGGTGCGGGCACGTTATTTAACATTGAAAAACTGAAACAACGCTATAGCAAATATGCGTTTAATCAGCTTTATATGTGTGTTTGGATTGATGATGCGGATTCGATTTTCAATGTGAAACAACTTTTAAAATGTGGTGTAGATATTGCGAAATGGAAAGACTTTAACCCGAAAGCGGATCGCCCTTTTGGTGATCGTGAAGTTTGGGGCGGATTCGACCCCGCACACAGTGGCGATGGGGCTAGCTTTGTGATTATTGCCCCGCCTGCGTTACCAGGCGAAAAATATCGTCTGCTTGCACGCTATCAATGGAATGGACTTTCCTATGTCTATCAAGCCAATCAAATTCGTGCCCTTTATGAAAAATACAATATGACTTACATCGGCATTGATGCCACAGGCGTGGGCTATGGGGTTTATGAGTTGGTGAAAGAGTTTGCACGCCGTGCCGCCACTGCCATTATTTACAACCCAGAAAGTAAGACGGGTATGGTGCTGAAAGTACATGATTTGGTTGAGCATGGGCAAATTGAGTGGAGCGAAAGCGAATTAGATATTGTACCGAGCTTTTTAATGATTAAGCACCAATCAACCAAAAGTGGCAATACGATGACATTTACGGCTGAACGCACTGTGAAAACACAGCACGCCGATGTGTTTTTTGCCATTTGTAACGCCATTAATAAAAAATCCTTAAGTGATAAACCTCGCAAACGTCGCGGATGGAGCGTACTAAATGAAAACTAATGTAAAAACAGACAATAAAAAAGGGATTGTTATTGCCCCAATTAATGACCGCACTTTTTCATTAAATGAAATCAGTGCCTCGCCTGCACTAGATTATGTCGGCATAGGCTTTGATGAAAATTACAATTGCTATTTACCACCAGTAAATCGCCATGCACTGGCAAAACTACCACACCAAAACGCACAACACGGCGGAATTCTGCATAGTCGTGCCAATATGGTGAGCTCCCTCTACGAAGGCGGCAAAGCATTATCTCGTATGGATATGCGTGCACTTTGCCTTAACTTAATTCAGTTTGGTGATGTGGGGCTTTTAAAAGTGCGTAATGGGTTTGGGCAAGTGGTGCGTCTTGTGCCGTTATCTAGCCTTTATTTACGCGTGCGTAAAGATGGCGGCTATTCTTATTTAATGAAAAAATCGATTTATGATACCGCACAAGAAATCTATCGCTATGATGCGAAAGATATTATCTTCATTAAACTTTACGACCCTATGCAACAAGTTTATGGATCGCCCGATTATGTAGGCGGTATTCAATCGGCATTGCTAAATTCTGATGCGACAGTATTTCGCCGTCGCTATTTTAGCAATGGTGCGCATATGGGCTTTATTTTGTACTCCACAGATCCCGACTTAACCGAAGAAATGGAAGAAGAGATCGCAAGAAAGATCAGTGAATCTAAAGGCGTGGGAAATTTCCGCTCTATGTTTGTGAATATTGCGAACGGTCATCCTGACGGGTTAAAAGTGATTCCTATTGGCGACACTGGGACAAAAGATGAATTTGCGAATATCAAAAACATCTCTGCACAAGATGTGCTAACCGCACACCGATTCCCTGCAGGTTTAAGTGGTATTATTCCGACAAATACGGGCGGGCTTGGCGATCCGTTGAAATATCGTGAAGTGTATCACTATGATGAAGTAATGCCATTACAAGAGATTATTGCAGAAACAATAAATCAAGATCCAGAAATCAAAAACTTATTAAAAATCAAGTTCCGCGAACAAAATTTCGCAAAATAAATCTTTGTTTTTAGCCTGTACAAAAATCCATTAATTGTTATAATTATTTGCAGTTATTTTTTGTGATGGCTTTGGGGAAAATGGCAAGAACAACAGATATTTACTGTACTGTTTGCAATTCAAAATCAGTTATCGAAAGATCTGAACGAATACACAGTGAATTTACAAGATATTATTGTGCGTGTAAAAATCCCCTGTGCGGTCACAGATTTGTCATGAATATGGAATTTAGCCACACAACACGAAGTAGCAAATTAACTAAAGATAAATTACTTGAACTAGTTTTAAGCAAACTTTCAGAAGAAGAAAAAACTAATTTAAGGAAGATATTAGATGAATAAAAAGCCGCTAGAAATAGCGGCTTTTTATTTTGAAAATTTTTTAAATTATGCTTGCGTTTATTATATAATATAATATAATCAATCACATCTAAGGCACAACGTCTTAGATACAAGAAACCCCACCTTGTTGGAACGTGGGGCTTCAAAACGGAGTTTAGGATATGTATTTCAAGCTACTCATCCTAATTATCCTTCTAGTAACGGCAATGCCGGTATTCTAGGGTAATCCATCGGGGAGTGACGGCTCCCCGATGACTCCAATCTTAAGCAAATAAATAAAAAAAGGCAAGTATTATGGCAAACTCAATGACTGAACACAGCAAAAAACTACGCGCGGAAACCGCAGCAGCACACACTAAAAAATTGCTTGAAAGTGGTGCAGTACGTCGAATTTTATTGCAGTTGCCCACTGCGGTTGCTAATGAATTTGATGCGGTACTTGCTGAATTTGGCGGTTCGCGACCACAAGCAATCAAAGCCTTGTGTGAATTTTATCGCGCCCATCAAGCCTAATCGTAGAAAATGGAAAGTCATTGACTTTCCATTTTTTATTATTTCGCTTGCCCTTTTTCTTTCATCGTATGCAATGAAACATAAGAGGATTTTAAACTGCCGTAAGGTGCTTTTGGCTCAAATAGCACCAGCATTTGCGGTTTGTTGTTTTGGTCTGTTTCCTCGCCTGTTTCGTTATTGATGAAAGGAATACGAGAATTGGTGATATACACGATTTCTTTTGCATTACGCACACACATATCGAACCATTTTGTCGAACCATCTACATTAAGTAACATTACCACCGTTTTGTTATGTAACACGCTTTGCTGAATAGCGCGCAACACAAAGGGCAACGGGTTACTATAAGGCGGATTCATCCAGCAGTAACGCCCTTGCCAATCTGTTGTTAGCGTATCTTGTTCTGGGCTGATAAAGTTTTTCACTTTGGTGTTGTGTTCCATGGCACATGTATCTAAATCAAATTTTATGTTGAAATATTGTTCTGCATAATGGAAAACCCACCAAGGTGTAGCCCATAAGTCTTTATCTGATTTTTTGGTATTTGATTTCATACTATTTCCGAATTTAAATAATTGATGAATCTCTCCCCGATCCACTTGATCACAGGTACAGCCATCGAATTGCCGATTGCTTTATAGCGCGGACTATCAGGGCAATCATTCGCAAGTTTGTTACGATATGGGATTTGCGTGTAACCTGGAGGAAAACCTTGTAGTTTTTCGCACTCTGATGGTGTAAGTTTGCGGACTGTTAAGCCATTAAAAACACCGTGAATATCTGTAGTTGTTAATGTGTAACTTACTCCGCTGTCATCAAATCCATTGCCATTTCCGCCGTTATGCGGTTGTCTGCCGATAGTGTTACCAGCAAGAGCAATGCAAGGGATATTATTACCGCCAGTCCCCATGCGCGCCGTTAGTGTCGGCGTAGTATCATCATCTTGTATGCGTACTACGTCGGAGCGGTGAGCAATATCAAATAAGATATTTTCTCGCCCGCCGTTACGACCTAAGCAATGCGCGGTGGTGTATGATATTATCGGATCTTGCGTGCCGTGTACTACAAGAGTTTCCGACCCGCCACCAAGCGCACCACCACTAGCAGTTACTACCCCCCACTGCGGATCGGATATACGTTCCAAAGCTACTTTCAGTGTAGGCGGTAATGTTTTTTTCCGCGCTTTCGCCCGTCTCAATATCCCCGCACAAGCTTTTGCGCTCAATGAGTATCTGGGCGACACTTCGCGGTCTAGCACTTGCCACAACAAACACCCGACGGCGTCGTTGGGCAACTCCGAAGTATTGAGCATCGAGGATTCGCCACGCGATAGTGCGGGCTGAATGCACATAACCAGAGTTTGCCCATCTTGCCCCTGCCGGTTGTAATGGCTCACGTTCTTGAGCCAATCCAGCCAGAAAGTGTCCGAATGCGTTGTCCTTGGTGGATAGGACACCTGGTACGTTTTCCCACAGCAGAATGCACGGCGGTTTGTTATCTTGTAATCTAACATAATCAATAGCCTCTAATATGTGTATCAAAGTTAAAGTGAGATTTCCTCGTTCATCATCTAGTGAGTTCCGCAACCCAGCGACAGAAAATGCTTGACAAGGAGTACCTCCAACAAGCACATCTGGAGCAGGAATTTCTCTGTTTATAATTTTTTGAGGTAGGTCTGTCATATCCCCAAGATTTGGGATGTTGGGATAATGATAAGTAAGCACGGAACAAGGAAAAGGTTCAATTTCACTAAACCAAAGTGGCTTACCTAAGCCTTTCCATGCCACACTTACTGCCTCAATCCCTGAACAGATTGAACCGTAGGTAAATATATTTTTTTTCATATAACCCCTAAAAACACCCTAACGCTGATCACACTACCTATAACCCCTGAAGCAATCGCAAGCAGGATTAATTCAAGATGATTTGGCATATTCTGTTTTTCAAGCCGTGCTATTTCTTTTGAAAAATATCGATAAATAAGTCGATGACTTTCCTCTTGTGTTTTTACCCAACTTGCGGTTTGTTGCGATTGCACAGCAAGATCCCAGACTTGCGCTTGTAAATTTTTCAGATCAATTTGACCGCACTTTTTTACACGTTTTGCCGCTAAGATTCGGCTGATTTGTTTCTGTTTTCTTTTATTCATTGCGTTTTCTCCTATTGAATACGTTGTTTTTTATGAAAATCTTTGAGTTTTTGAAGGTTTCTTGGCACAGGGGAAAGGGACGTCATCATATTTTGATTCCGTTTCACTAACTGCACATCGTTTTCGGTGAGCTCTAAGGCTGTATATTTATCTATGGTTAGCCGTTTGTACTTGAATAAATAGTCTAATTTTTGTGTGCTAAGTGGTGTGCAGATCGGTTGTGTCAGTAATTTGATCTTTTGCTCAAGATTTGAGCGGTTACAGTTACTGACACAAGTCCAAGGCGCACTGCGTGCGCTATTGTTAGCGGTTGAGCTACGCTCAACCATAGATTCTGTGCGTTGTGCAAAATCTTGTGGGCGTTTTTTAATTTGCCATTTTTTGGTGCGTGAAATGACTTGTTTTAGGCTGAATCTATTCGCTAAACCAATAATGGCTTTGCGTTGTTCGCCATATTTATTAGCAGGTTTAGTTTCATAATCGAGCTTGATAGGTTGATCAGCACGTTTAGCAAGCGCACCACCTTGAATTTCCATATATGCCGCATAGTCATTCGCGATGCCTGCGGCTGCTTGGGCTTTATTGATAATTTCATCATCGGCTTGACCGCTGATTAATCGGCGCAATTCACGCCAAACACAAATGGATGCACCGCCGTAGAATTGGAACTGACGAATGCCCCAACGGCTCGCCCATGCACGAACACGCAAGGCATTGTCGTGTAGGCTTAGTGTCGGGTCTTCATCTGACACTTCGCCAGCAAGGGCAAAACCGTCAATATTTTTCGCAATGTATTTGGCAATGTACGCCGTTGCGCTGCCTTTTGTTTTGTCGCATTTTTCCACTTTGCAGCGGTGTTCTGCTGCGCCTTTTTCATTGCCGTCTAATTCTAGGGCTTTTTGTTTAAATAAGCGGATGACTTCTTCTTTATGTTCTGCTGGCACATAAGCTAGCGCATGCCAGTGTGGCGTGCCGTCTTTGTGCGGTTCTGCCACTCGCATACCATAAAATTTAATATCACGTTTTGACAATAACGCGCGGAACTGTTGCCACACTTTATTCAGATAGTTTTGCGTATCTCGTGGATTCACCCCCGACCATTTTTTATTGCCGTTTCCTGCATGGAATGATGATGGCGCAGTGAGGGTTAAAAATAAGGCTTCATTGTTGTTTTCTTCTGCCCATTCTTCCAAACCACGCAAGCGCACCATCATTTCATTTCTGCGTAATGCTGGGTTAGAAGATGATTTCAAGAACATGTCGAAAAGCTCGACCTGTTCTTCTGGGTTGTCGATGTTCTCAATAATCATCGCACGCAAGTAATCGTGATTCTTGCGTTGTTGCAGTTGCCATTCTTGGAAACTTTGATTAGAGATATAACTGGCGGCATTGGCGCGCACCTCGCCACAGGCAATAGCGATATGCTCGACCATACGTTTTTGTATGTCTCGCATTTGCTTAAACCACCATTTTTCGCAAGTTAAGCGAAGTAAGGTGCTGTCAATGTGTTCGGACCTGATGCGTTTGTCGTTTTCGATTTTTTCCCAATGGGGAATTTTGAAACCTGCAGAAAGGGCGATTTCGCCACACCATTTATAGAGCTGATAGAAATAGCCTTGAATATCGTCCTCGTTGTCGCTTTCAATGCCATTTTTTAAAAAGTGGGAGCAATCACATTGAAATCGAATAAATGCCGCTGCCATTTCATACGCCATTTTTTTTAATTTGCTTTCGGTGATTAAATAGAAAGGTAATTGTTTTTGCTTTTGTTGGGTGCCGAGCAGTCGAAAATGAAAACCGCTGTAATGCAACTCGTTGTAGTGTTTTGCTAGTTCTTCACGGGTTGGCAGGGTGGAGAACTGCACGGCTTGGTGCATTTCATCTTTAACGTATAGTAACCATTGCGGGGTGTTGATGAAGGTTTGCAAAAAATCTACGTCTACGTTGTATTGTGAAAAGACTTTTTGTAAACGCACATCTAAGATATCGCGTAAATAATCGTTCGCGTGGCGGCGTTGTTTATTGCCGAGTAAAAAAGCAATGGATCCATCGTCTTTTACAGAGCGATAGGCTTTAAGATAAAGTTTACGGAAATATTCACGCTGACGTTGGCGTGGGAGGTTTTCAAGTTTTTGTTCGATAAACTCAAAATCAACAGGGTTTGTGGCGAATAATTCTAGCTGTAGTGGCGTATAGCAGCTTTCATCAAAAGGCAGTAAAGTGCGGTCAAATTTATGCCCATTTTCTGCGGCTTGATAACGTTCACAGGCAACCACCGCCATGTGTGCCTTTTTGGCACTGACGGTGTTGTCACGTTGCTGTTCCCACATTTGCATATTCATTTCGGCTTATTTATTATTAAAATTCATCTAAAATAAATTTAGATGAATTAAATTAATAGATATAAATAAAAAAGGGTTTATGCCTGCGCATAAGTAGCTTGAATTTCGGCGATGCGTGTTACTTCGCTGTGAATGGCGTGTAGCACGTTGCGCATATCTTCAAGAGTTTCTACTTTCTCATTCATCAATTCACAGTAAATCAGCTTGTCCAACAAGGAAGGTAAATCCTTACATACTGCGCCGCCTTTGCGCTGATAAGTGCCGTTTTCATTGAGTTCAATTTTGTACAGGATATAAACGTGGTTTTCGTTTAACTTAAGGGCATAACGTTCAGATAAATCAATAATGTGTTCTTGCATAAGAATTTTCCTTAATGGGCAAATTTGGTGTAGTTGATCCAGTTGTCTCCAGCCGTAATATATTTGCTGAAATAATAATTTGCGGCTTCTTCATCGCCTTGGCGTTTTGCGTTGAGCCATTTTGCGTATAAATGACAGGCTTCTTGGTGCCAGCGATCAGCATATTTTTTGATAATGGTTCGGTTTTTCGTTGCCATTATTTCCCCCTTGTGTGTGGGTCGATATTGTAAAAATCACGACGGGTTAAAGCGCGCGGAAAAGGCGTGCGAAGTGCTGACATGGCGTGAAATGCTTTGGTTAATTTATCAATGCCTTTTTCGTTGTAATGCCATAACTTATCGCCAGTCAGATCGGGCGAGATGTAATCTTCAAAAGGTTCAATATCTGCTAACGCTTTTAACATGCCTTTTTGCTCATCGGAAAGATGATTAAAAGCGCGTTCAGTGGGATATTTACTCAAGCCCATTTCATGCAAGGCTTCTTCGCTATTTCTTGCTTTCGACATGGGCACACCGTTTAAACGATGCCATTTTTCTACCGCACTTTCGTTTTCAGACACATACATTGCCGCGCCCTCGCTTTTTTATTTAGCTGTTTTGTTGTATGCTTGCCCTAAATTGAATAAACGATTACTTAATTTAAGGATTTCAGAAGATGAACGATCAGATGCAAAAAACGCTTGAAAACATTCAAGAACAGCTAATTCTGCTGATGACTCAACAGACACGGCAAGAACATGCTCTTTCTTTGGTTTTTGAAGTGATTGGCAAGCACCCTGATTTAGCTCTCGAGTTTGAACGTGCTTGTCTTGCGCGGCTTGACGAAGTCGCTGAAAAATCGCCGAAAGCTGCTGATGATCTTGAGTGGTATCTCGCTCGACTTCTGCCTGATACTGAAGAATAGCGAATCTTTCTTGAATTTCTTCGTTGGTTAAATTGTGTTTCTCGCAATATTCTTGAAAGAAAAACGTGAATGATGATTTAGTCATTGTCTTCCCCTTATAACTAAAATCTTTTGGAAATTACTCACAATCCTTGTAAGGATTGTTCGCTGCTTCGCAGCCGTTGGCATAGTCAACGTTCAAAAAACCTTGTTTTTTGTAACCGCACTTTTGTGCGGTTTATATTTGAAATGCGTTTTTCGCATTGCGTACAGCAATCGCTACCAAATCAACTAAAACTAAACCTCTTTCAGTTTCTTCCCCTTCATCATTTTTCATCTTGATACACTTCAGAACACCTTGCTGTCTTAACCGATCAATTGTCCTTGTTGATACATCTAATTTTTTAGCGAACTCTTCTCTTGTCATGTAAGGCTGCTCCATATGTATATTTATACAAATTGCATTTTGCTTACTCATTGCTTAAACTCCCGTATTGGTAAATAATGGAATATATTTGACTGGGTCAATTGACCCTTTAAATATATCTTGGGTCGTTTGACCCTGTCAATATAAATTTTAAGGTCAATTTACTCAATGAAAGAATTTATCGGTGGCAAGGATGTTATTTCTCGCATCATGGAAGCGTATGGTTTTGCGAATAGAAGATTGTTAGCCGAACATCTTGGAATGCCTCACAGTACCTTTGGCACCTGGGCTAAACGCGGTTTTTTTCCTGCTGAATTAGTCATTCGCTGCGTGTCAGAAACGGGCGCAAGATTGGATTATGTGGCCTATGGAAATGAGCCAATTTTCGATAATTCGGATGACCTGAAATATTTTCATACAATAAAACTAGAAAGCGGAAAATCTTTCATAATGGAAAATAAACCCTTTCTTTTGCCTTACTTACCGAATTTAGACAGCCGTGAAAGTTATGACAAAGTGTTTCGTATTGATGAAGACAATCACACCTACTTTGCGACTAGCGATTACGGAAATCTAGTGGATGGCGAATACTTCGTCATCGTCGAAAACTCCCATCTTATCCGTTATATCACCGTGCTACCTGCAGGAAAAATCCGTGTAGATGGCGGCAAATTCAGTTTTGAATGTGAATTGAGTGATATTGATGTGGTGGGGAAGGTTATTTTGAAGATGGAGAAGATGTGATGAAAAAAATATTTAAACGTGCTTTTCTAATATGGATAATTCTAAACTGCGTTTCATTTTTTATCATTTCCAAATTTATTGTATTGGAAGGAACAAATATTGGTAGCTGGATTTTACTTACTAATATTATTGTGACTATTTTTATAATGAAAAAATACCACCCTAAATTAGAAAGTTACAAAGCAAATTTAATATCAAATAACCGACAAACAAAATCAAATTATAATGATGAATTTTTTACTTTATGGGAATCTAAAAAACCTATAGAAATCACATTTAAAGCAGATCACGAACCTAGAACAATTTCTCATAATGTCATTAGATATGCAATATCGCCTAAAGGCTACCATAAGATATTTTATATTAATAAAGAAAGACAAATAATAAAGGTTGATGAAGATGATATTGAAACAAAATTTCTTTATAAAGGGAAATATTACTCTCTATTTATTGAAATATTAGAAAAAATTATAAGTGAAGAAGAGCTATATTTGCTCAGAGAGAAAGAAGAACGATTCTTTGAGGAACTTTCAGAAAAAATGGAACAAGAACGTTTAAAAGCTGAAAAAGAATATCAAGCTCGAGAAGATTCAAAACGTATAATTTATCCATTCCCACCAAAAGAATTAAAATTCTCAATTTATGGCGATTATTTTGATAGTGATTTACCGCCAAACCATTTAAGAATTACATTACTTTGTGATGGGCTTTATGGCTACCCTGATACTAAAGAGGTTTTAGCATTAACTGGTATTTATGTACAAACAGGTGCGCGTGTAAATATCAGAATTAATGCGATTGTTACAATGATTGGCTTTGATGATAAAAAATATAGCCGTGAGGAATTTTTAGCTTTAGCCAAAACTTTTAATCAATAATGGCAGTTCGTAAAGACACTAAAAACGGAAAATGGCTTGCGGAAGTTTATGTAAACGGTAAGCGTTCACGCAAATGGTTTTTAACCAAAGGCGATGCGCTACGTTTTTATAATCAAGCCAAAGAACAAACGACAAGTGCGGTTGATTCTGTACAAGTTTTAGAATCAAGCGATTTGCCTGCGTTAAGTTTTTATGTGCAGGAATGGTTTGATTTGCACGGTAAAACATTGTCAGATGGTGAGGCTCGTTTAGCCAAACTAAAGAACTTGTGCGCGAACTTAGGCGATCTACCTGCCAATGAATTTAACGCTGAAATCTTTGCCGACTACCGCAAACGCCGCCTTGATGGGGAATTTTCCACGAACAAAAACAAGCCCCCGAAAGAATCCACGGTAAACCGTGAACATGCTTACTTGCGGGCCGTTTTTAATGAACTGAAATCATTGCGAAAGTGGACAGCTGAAAATCCCCTTGATGGTGTGCGCTTATTTAAAGAACGAGAAACAGAATTAGCGTTTTTATATGAGCGGGATATTTACCGTTTATTAGTTGAGTGCGATAACTCTCGAAATCCTGATTTAGGCCTAATTGTGCGAATTTGCCTAGCAACTGGTGCACGTTGGAGTGAAGCTGAAACGCTCACCCAATCACAAGTTATGCCATATAAAATCACCTTTACAAATACAAAATCAAAGAAAAACCGCACTGTGCCGATCAGTAAAGAATTGTTCGATATGCTACCGAAAAAGCGTGGCAGATTATTTAATGATGCTTACGAATCCTTTGAAAATGCCGTTTTGCGTGCTGAAATTGAGTTACCCAAAGGGCAACTAACCCACGTTTTGCGCCATACGTTCGCCAGCCATTTTATGATGAACGGTGGGAATATTTTAGTGTTGAAAGAAATTCTCGGTCATTCAACTATCGAAATGACGATGCGTTACGCTCACTTCGCCCCTTCGCATTTAGAAAGTGCGGTCAAATTCAATCCACTTTCTAATCCTGCACAGTAAAAAGGGATTGTTTTTCAAAAAATCCCTTGTTCTTTTTCCTCTTTTTTACTGGCGATTGGCTGGCGGTTTTGTCTTATATTTACCTTTATATGCCCTTATTTGCACGAGCAAGCAATTAATGTTGCTATAAGTTATTGTTTATACTGGTTTAGCTATGGTATTTAAAATCCCTCGCCTTTCGAGGCGTGCCAGTTCAAGTCTGGCTTCGGGCACCATTTAAATACCAATCTAAAGGTTTTAAAATTCACTTTAAAATCATCTAATTGGGTCGTTAGCTCAGTCGGTAGAGCAGCGGACTTTTAATCCGTTGGTCGAAGGTTCGAATCCTTCACGACCCACCACTTAAAAATAAAGTAATCACCGAAAAGGTATTTTTTTATTGCCTAAATTTAATACTACTTTTTCAAATCACTGTCTTATTGATAAATAGCTATTCTTTCTATTAATGTAAAATTAATTAGTTAATATATCCTTATTTTTTTATCTCTATACCCTATTTTCTAAAAATAAAATAGCACCTGAAAATCAGATGCTATCCAAAACACAATAAAAATTTACCGCACTTTATGACTTCAATAAGTAAGCCCGTAGTTGTGCAAAATCATTATCCATTTCATCTGAAAGCAATGGTAGCTGATTATGTTTATCCAGTGTTTCAGGTAATGGAAGCTGAATACCAAGAATACGTTCTACGGATTCTTTAAATTTCGCAGGATGCGCCGTACACAAGAAGATTCCTGTTTCACTCGCTTTAAGTTGCTCTTTCAACACCTGATAAGCTATCGCACCGTGAGGTTCACATAAATAACCTTTCGACTGCATCGCTTTTAAGGTATCTTCTGTTTCGCTATCACTTAGCATCCCCGAACCTAAATCAGTTAAATCCCAACCATTTCGTTTAAACAATTCTTCCACTCTCGGCCAATTGTTTGGGCGACTTACATCCATTGCATTAGAAAGGGTTGCAACTGTCGTTTTAGGATCCCAATTACCCGATTTCAAATAACGTGGCACAGTATCATTTGCGTTTGTTGAGGCGACAAAGCGTTTTATCGGCAAGCCTAAGGTTTTTGCAATTAATCCCGCCGTTAAGTTACCAAAATTACCACTTGGCACAGAAACCACGACATTATCACGTTTTTCTTTTGGCAATTGTGCGACAGCCTCAAAGTAATAACAAACTTGAGCTAATAAACGGCTGATATTAATAGAATTTGCAGAGTTCAGCCCGATAGCTTGGCGCAATTCAACATCATCAAAGGCTTGCTTAACCAAAGCCTGACACGCATCGAAATCAGCGTTAATCGCAACAGTACGAATATTCCCACCTAAAGTACAGAATAGCTTTTCTTGTAATGGGCTAATTTTGCCTTTTGGATAAAGGATAACTACATTAATATTTTCTAATCCATAAAACGCATGTGCTACAGCGGCTCCAGTATCGCCTGAGGTTGCCGTTAAAATAGTAATTTTGCCATCGCCACGTACCGCAGCAAGTGCCTGTGCCATAAAACGCCCACCAAAATCTTTAAATGCTAGCGTTGGACCGTGAAATAATTCAAGTGCATAAATATTATCTTCCACTTTTTCTAACGGTGCAGTGAAAGTAAACGCATTTTTTACCATTGCATCTAACGTTGCTTGTGGTAACTCGCCATCAATTAATGCACCTAGAATTTTTTGACTACGCTCAACAAGAGGCAATTCAAGTAATTCATTAATGTTATTAAGTTTAGGAATAACTTCTGGAAAGAATAGACCTTGATCCCACCCAAGACCTTGACGAACAGCCTGAGAAAAAGTGACTTGTTCTTCTGGGTGTTTGATATTGTATAAATTCATATTTAATCCGTTTTTAATCTGATTTCATCTATTTAAATTAACTTATTTAATTTCTCTTGTGCCTTCGTTATCAACTTTACATACATGCACAAAACCTTCATTATTTTGTAAATAATGGCTTTCTAAATAACTTGAAAGTTTAATTGCAGTTTGTAAATCAGGGGCAATAGAGAAAATAGTTGGCCCTGAGCCTGAAATACCTGTGGCAAGTGCGCCTAAGTCTCGAGTAGCTTGTTTTACTTCAGCAAAATTAGGTAACAGAGATTCACGATAAGGCTCGGCAATGACATCTTTCATCATAATCGCGGCAAGATTTTCCTGATGGGTATGGCAAGCATGCACAAAGCCACCTAAATGACGACCATGGGCAATCACGTTTTGTCGAGTATAGCTTTTCGGTAAAATTGCACGAGCTTCAGCAGTAGAAACTTCAATCCCTGGATAGGCTAACACCCAATACCAATTATCAAAAAATGGCAATTTTTGACAAATATTGCCGAGCGATTGCACCATAAATTGCACACCGCCAAGATAGCAAGGTGCGACGTTATCATAATGGATTGAACCAGAAATACGACCTTCCAATTCTCCCATCATTTCAAGCAATTCCATTTTCGAAAAAGGTTCATTATGAAACTGATTTAATGCCACTAATGCAGCAACAATAGAACAAGCACTAGAGCCTAAACCAGAGCCAATAGGCATATTTTTTTCGAGCGTTAAACGTAAAGGTTTAACATTTGCTCCGCGTAATTTTAATTGCTCGCTAAATAGCACATAAGCTTGGTAAACAATATTTTTTTGTGGTTCTTTCGGTAATTTACGAACAAAATAGCCCGCACTTTCTAACTCAAAACCACTTGAAATAGATTCTATTTGAACCACATCCCCTAACAAAGAACCATCAATAGGAGAGATCGCAGCACCTAAAGTATCGAAACCTACGCTAATATTCGCGCTAGATGCAGGAGCGTAAATTCTTAACATTGGAAATCCTTATTAATGTTGTAATGTTCTTAAAATATCTGCAAAGATACCTGCCGCAGTAACTGCATTACCTGCGCCATAACCACGTAATAAAAGTGGAATCGGTTGATAATAACGAGTATAAAATGCCAAGGCATTTTCACCATCTTTCACTTTATAAAGTGGATTATTCAGATCTACCGCAACGATGGATACTTTGCATTTTCCTTCACTAATTTTTCCAACATAACGCAATACTTTGCCTTCTGCTTTAGCTGTGGCAACGCGAGTTTTAAACTCCTTGTCAAGCTGTGGCAACATTGCCATAAACTCATCTGCAGATTTTCCTTCAGAGAAGCCTTTCGGCAATACACCTTCAACTTCAACATCTGAAAGTTCAAGTTCAATTCCCGCTTCACGAGCAAGAATTAATAATTTGCGCGCTACATCTTGTCCAGAAAGATCATCTCGAGGATCTGGCTCAGTAAAGCCTTTTTCACGCGCAAGTGCGGTTACTTCTGAAAGAGAAAGTCCTTCTTCCAACTTACCAAAAATAAAGGAAAGCGAGCCAGATAAAATCCCTTCAAAATATTCAAGCTCATCACCTGCTGCAAGTAAGTTTTGGAGATTTTCAATAACTGGCAAGCCCGCACCTACATTGGTTTCATATAAAAATTTATGCTGGCTTGCTTGGGCATTTTGGCGTAACTCATTGTAATAAACTAATTCTCGTGTATTCGCTTTTTTGTTTGGCGTAACCACATGGAAACCTTCTTTTAACGCACGAGCATAAAGCCCTGCTACAGATTCGGCTGAAGTACAATCTACAAATACTGGATTCACCACATGATGTAATTTAATGAAAGAAAGCAATACATCAAAATCTGATGGCTGAGTCGCATTTTCTAAATCGTTTTTCCAATCCTCTAAATTTAATCCATTTTCATCAAGCAACATACGGTTGGAATTCGCAATAGCACAAACTCGAATTTCAACATTCTTCTTTGCTAGATACTCCTTTTGACGCTTTACCTGCTCTATTAATTCTCCGCCTACTCCACCAACGCCCACTAAAAACATATCCACGACTTTTTTATTATTGAAAAGCGCCTGATGGGTAGCCTTCACCGCTTCAATGGCTTTATTTTGCGGCACAACCGCAGAAATTGAACGTTCGCTAGATCCTTGTGCAATCGCCACAATGCTAATGTTTGCCTGCGCTAATGCCGAGAAGAAACGAGCAGCAATGCCTTTCGCTTGCTTCATTCCATCGCCCACAACAGAAATAATGGATAAATCTTTAATCACTTCAATTGATTCTAATTGATGTTCATTTAATTCATTAGCAAACTCCGTTTCTAGTACGGTTTTCGCTACTTCTGCAGATTTCACAGGCACACAGAAACTAATACTATATTCAGACGAAGACTGAGTAATTAAAATAACTGAAATGCCTGCGCCTGACATGGCTGAAAATACGCGAGATGCCATGCCTACCATACCTTGCATACCGGGGCCTGACACATTAAACATCGCCAAATTGTCTAAGTTAGTGATACCTTTAACTTGCAAACTTTCTGATTTCACATTGCCATCAATAATCGAACCTGGCGCAGAAGGATTTCCTGTATTTTTAATGACACAAGGAATATTTTGTGGCAACAATGGCCCAATCGTACGAGGATGAATCACTTTCGCACCGAAATAAGAGAGTTCCATCGCTTCACGATAAGAAAGCGTTGGTAATAAACGTGCATCAGGCACTAAACGCGGATCGCAAGTATAAACGCCGTCCACATCGGTCCAAATTTCGCATACACTTGCGCCTAAACAAGCGGCTAAACAGGCGGCAGAATAGTCTGAGCCATTACGACCGAGCAATACCAACTCGCCTTTTTCATTACCCGCAGTAAAACCTGCCATCAGCACCACTTTATCTTTTGCGATATTTGCTGCATCAACACGTTTTGTTGATTCTTCAATTTCAACAGAAGATTCAAGATAACCGCCTTTTGCCAATAATTGTTTGACAGGATCCACAATATGTACGCTATAGCCACGCGCTTCAAACCAAGCTTTCATCATTGCAATAGAAAGTTTTTCCCCACGGCAATCAATGGTCGCTTTAACTGCATCTTCTACTTTTCCTGCCTGACGAATTTCTTCTAATAATCCTTTGATTTGAGCAAATTCAGCATCAATAAGTGCCTTGGTGCCATTTAAGTCGAATTGATTATTTTCGGCATGTAAGCCATTGATGATGTTATAGAAAATTTCGATTGCTTCGTTGAAATGCGTATCGGTTGATTGATTTAATGCAGCTTTTTCAGAAAGGGCGACGAGATGGTTGGTTATTTTGGCTGGTGCAGATAAAACACCTGCAGCCTGCTCTTCTAAATGAGCTTGTTCGATCAATTTCGCCGCTTGGGAAAAACGTTCCGGATTTGCAAGCGAAGTGCCGCCAAATTTAAGTACGCGCATAATTGGTTCTCCTAGATATTGTGTTTTTAAATTTATAAAAAAACCCGCTATTCAGTTGAATCGCGGGTTTTCTGTATCTTGTTTTTGCTGCACTAACCCGCGCCATTAATCATAATAATGGTCATCATAATGGCGGTAATCGTGCTAATGATTACGGATAAAGTGCGGTTATTTTTCATTGTGTTTTATCTTGAAAAATGAATGCGTAAAGAAATACCGAAATTTCCCGAGCTTGTCAAACAGAAAGTGACAAATTTTTCAGAAATTTTCTTAGTCAATAAATTTCGTGTAAACTAACCGCACTTTTTTATAAAGGAAAACCTATGAATATCCAGCATAATCTCAACCTAATTCAGCAAAAAATTGAAACGGCTTGTAAAGAAGAAAATCGCAATCAAAATATCGTAAAATTACTTGCCGTATCTAAGACCAAACCTATTTCCGAGATTCTTTCAGCTTATCAAGCGGGACAAACGGCTTTTGGGGAAAATTACGTGCAAGAGGGGGTAGAAAAGATCCAATATTTTGAATCGCAAGGAGTTAACCTTGAATGGCATTTTATCGGCCCATTACAATCGAATAAAACCCGTCTCGTTGCAGAACATTTTGATTGGATGCAAACGCTTGATCGAGCAAAAATTGCAGATCGTTTAAATGAACAACGACCGACCAACAAGGCTCCATTGAATGTATTAATTCAGATTAATATCAGCGATGAAGAAAGTAAATCAGGTATTCAACCTGAGGAAATGCTAACACTAGCAAAACACATCGAAAATTTACCGCACTTATGCCTACGTGGCTTAATGGCAATACCCGCACCAACCGATAAAATCGCTGAACAAGAAGCCGTGTTCAGAAAAATGTCAGACCTATTTGAACAACTGAAACAAGCCTTACCCAATCAACAAATTGATACACTTTCTATGGGAATGACGGATGATATGCCGAGCGCAATAAAATGCGGTTCTACAATGGTACGCATTGGCACTGCGATTTTTGGTGCGAGAAATTATTCAACATCACAAAATAAATAATCATGGAATAAGGCTCGAATTTAAAACAAGCCTTATTTCTTAATGAAATTTAAATGCCAGTACTCTCGCCACATTTTGAGCGGTAGAAATTAAATTTTGTTCGCCTTGTTTGAGAATATCCGATAAATCGCCAAGTTGGTGAATAATAGGGAACACCGCATCAATACCGTGATCAAACACCACATCATAATCTTCACGCAAACACCCTGCGATGGCGATCACTGGCTTATTGAACTGTTTTGCCGTACGTGCCACACCAATTGGCGTTTTACCCATAATACTTTGTGCATCTATTCGCCCTTCACCCGTAATCACTACATCAGCATCTTTTACATAGTCAATTAAATGTAACCGCTCTAACACAATTTGTATGCCTGCTTTCAGTTGTACGCTTGGTAATAATAGCAAGCCACCACCCATACCACCAGCAGCACCTGCGCCAGCCTGATCACGAATTTGTTTACCGCAATCGCGTTCGGCAATTTCAGCAAAATGCGAAAGTGCAGCATCAAGTTGTTTCACCATTTCAGGCGTTGCGCCTTTTTGTGGTCCAAAAATGGCAGATGCACCACATTCACCACAGAGCGGATTATTCACATCGCACGCTACTTCAATGTGAACTTGTTGCAAACGTGGATCTAATTGTTGAACGTCAATCTTCACAATATTTGCTAGCTCTGCTCCACCAAAACCGATAGGCTTATCTTGCGAATCTAAACATTGCATCCCTAGAGCTTGCAACATTCCTACACCACCATCGTTGGTTGCGCTACCGCCAATGCCAAGAATGAAACTCTCTACGCCTAAATCTAATGCCAATTTAATCAACTCCCCTGTGCCGTAACTGGTGGTAAGCAAGGGATTGCGTTTTTCAGGCGGAACAAGATGTAAACCAGAAGCTGCTGCCATTTCGATAATCGCGGTTTTTCCATCTCCCGATAAACCGAAGAAACTTTTCACTTTGTCACCCAAAGGCGCGGTGACTTCACATTCAATGAGCTTGCCTTGCGTGGCATCCACAAGGGATTGAACTGTACCTTCGCCCCCATCTGCCATTGGCAATTTTACATAGTCCGCATCGGGGAATACACGTTTGAAGCCTGTTTCAATGGCGGTAGCGACTTCAAGTGCGGTCAAACTTTCTTTAAAAGAATCAGGTGCAATCACAAATTTCATAACAACTCCTAGAATTTAAATACGCCAAAAATTAAGGTAGAAACGATGGTCATCATCAAACCGACCGCACTTTCATAAGGAATAAGTTTTAAACGTTCTTTGATATCCATATTCACACTACCGCCTGTGGCATGGAAGAAAGAACCATGTGGCATATGATCAAATACGGTCGCCCCTGCATGAATCATTGCTGCACCAGCAAGACTGCTAACTCCAAGTTCTAACAAGGTACTACTGAACACATTGGATGCCACCGCAGTACCTGCCGTGGTAGAAGCTGTCGCTAAAGACATCAACACCCCTGAAATTGGTGCAAGAATGTATGATGGCAAACCTGAATGTTCCAAACCTTGAATCAATACTTCTTTTAAACCAGAATTAGCAATGATGCCAGCAAGCGCGCCTGTACCAAGTAACATAATTGCCACGGGTGTCATTTTACTCAATCCATTGATAGCATAACTATTTATATTGCGAAGTTTGCCCATACAAAGCGCACCAATCAAACCACCTAACGGCAATGCAATTAATGGATCAACTTTAATATCAAACAATGGACGAAGTGCCAATAGCAAAATTGCCACTAAAGGTGCGACAAGTGCGGTCAGAAATGAAGGTAAATTTTGCGTTTCAAGCACGATTACCTCTTTGTCAGTCACTTTAGAACCTTTGTTGATTAAGCGTTTTGCTAAGAAGTAGGTGAGAATCAAACCAAATAGCGCGGGAATTATACCAGCCATCATCACTGAAGTGAGTGGCAAATGAAAAGTATCTGCTGCCGCAATGGCATTTGGGTTTGGCGACATAATATTACCAGCTTTACCACCGCCAATCATGGCGAGCAAAATTGCAGCTTTCGATAAATCGCTGCGACGCGATAACGCTAAAGCAATTGGTGAAACAGTAATCACTGCCACATCCACGAACACACCCACCGCAGTTAAAATCATCGTCGCTAGTGCCAAGGCGAGTAAAGCTCGAGTTTCACCCAATTTATTAGTAATGGTTTCCGCGATGGAATTTGCTACACCCGATTCAATCAGCACGCCTGCCAACACACCAGCAGCTAAGATACGCATAACTGCAGTAGTAATACCCTGTGCGCCACCGATCATTAGGCTCACTGTTTGCGATAAATCCGCACCACCAATTAACCCTCCAACCAAAGCTCCCACCAACATACCATAAGCTGGTGAGACTTTTTTCAAAATGAGGAAGATAGCAACGATTAACGCCACCAACGCACCTATTGCTGAGACTGTTGTCATTTTTTCTCTCCTATAAAAATTAAAACCAAGGAGATTATTTCTGTTTTATAGGGGAAATGCTTTATTAGAGCAAACAAAAAGTGCGGTTAAAAATCATCAAACTTTGTAAAGTTATACAACCTCAATGTTCTAACAACGTTCCGAGATAGAGCGTTAATTTATCATCTATCTTATTGAAAAATAAACCAGTTATTTGCTCTATTTTGTTCAATCGATAACGCAAAGTATTCGGGTGAACAAATAATTTTTCCGCAGTGAGATAAAGATCACAATTTGATAAAAAATATTGTTGAAGGGTTTTATAAAGTGTCGCATTTTCTTCTGAGAAAAGGGGAGAAAGGGGTTTTATCAATTCGTTCCCTTGCCAAGAATGGGATAATCCAGCAAGTAACACAGGCAATCGATGCTCATCAAACACATAAATACCCTTGCGTGGATGATGTTTTAATCCATAAGAAAGCGTGCTTTGCGCACTTTGAAAAGACAAGGGAAGCTGCTCAAAAAGCGGTAGATTTAGACAAGCGCCTACAGCAATTTTATAATCTTGTTTTGAATAATCTGCAGGTAAAAGCGTTTTCATTTGAGCAGAAAGTACGGTGGAGTTTTGCCAAGTCTTTAAGACCACAACCTGATCAAGGGACAAAATTGCCACATCCTGTGCAAATTCAGACTGTTCCAAATAATTGATCAGATGCTGTAAATTATCCAGGGCTGGATTAAGTAACTTAATCAATACAACCACACGAGATTTATTTAAATCAAAAGAAAAAAATTTCGCCTGCTGTTCCATCTTTTTCCAATTCAAATTGCAATGTAATAATTGCAAAATAAATTCTTCTTTGTAACGACGATGCCAGCTTTCTTGTTCGAGTAAAGCCTGTTGTTCCACAATAAGTTCTGCGGTCATTTTCACTAGTTCGGCATATTGTTTCACCTGAGTTGGCTCACCAGAAATCCCCACCACTCCAATATTTTTGCCTAAATAATGAATCGGTAAATTAATCCCTGGTTGCGCTTCAAAATTCCATTTTTGTGCCAACGCTTGATCAATCTCTACCACACGATTTTCCCGCAACGCCAACACCGCTCCTGTGTGCCGTTGATTCAAACGCGTTGAATTTCCCGACGCAATGATCACACCGTCGTGATCCATTACATTTACAGAGTGATGAATGATCTTCATTGCACGTTTAACAATTTTTTTGGCAGTGTATTTGTCAAGTTGCATATTTGTAATAAAGAAGATAAATGAAGATAAAATATTGAGAAAAAGAAAGTTAGTCAAATATTGTTTTATCTGCAAGAAAAGACGGGAGACTATTCTCCCGCACTGCGTTTTTATCGCTATAATGTTTTATTCTGAACTTGAACATATCCCATAATTAATGCCAAAATCCCTAGTGGAAAAATGAGATCTATTACAGAACCATCATTTCCCCAAATCAAGAATAGCTTTGATGAAAATAAGTAAAATCGGTAAGACAATAGGAATACTCACGACATAGCCCGTAATGGCTAATGCCCATTCTTCCTTTTTCTTACCTAGAAATTTGATAAAACTGAACGCCATTTTTTCAGCAACTGGGCAGATTGAAGTTTCACCATGTAAAGGTTCTCGAATAATGCTACTTACAAAGGAAGAAGTCGCTTTATTTGGTTTTCCTGGACGGATACAAATTGTGAGCAGGCGAACACAGAGACCATCAACAAAACCTTTTCTTGTATAGTCATTAATAAGTAATTCACTCATTGCTTTTTGTGCACCATAAGTCGATTGTGGCGTTACAGCAGTAGAATCCTGAATAATTTCTGGTAAATCACCACCAAATACAGCAAGTGAACTAGAAAAAATAAAACGAATTTTAGTATCAGATTCATCAAAATATGAGAAAGTGGCGACATTCCATATTTGTCCACTAACAAATTTTGATCACATAATTTGCGACAAAAATCTTGTTGAATCTGCACAGAATGGCATTAGAGAATTAAATATTAATTTAACTATCGTATAAATAAATTAATATAAATGATCTGCACCCCAAAACTAAACAAATAAGCTTACTCATTAAGGTGCAAATCAAAGTGCGGTTCGTTTTTATATTATTTTTGGCTACATACAGCAATAAAATGTAATTTATGTTCAGGATCATTAAAGGTTTTGAACATTCTTTTAAATTGCTCACGATTTTCCGCTTTCATCGCATTACGGATGATTTTTAACGTACCGAAAATTCCTTCATCATAAATCATTCCTTTTGGAGAAAGTAATGTCATCTCACCAGAGAAAGTATCAACATATCTAAAGCCACTTTCTTGGAATATGCCTTTCCATCCATCTTTCGTTAATGGCGTGACAGTCACATTAATCGCTTTGCGCATATTTTCTAGAATAGTTTGATGATCATTCCCCACCAGCATAACATCGTGAGTAAGCAATAAACCATTGGGTTTTAACACTCGAAAATATTCTGCAATGGCTTTTTTCTTCGCTTCCACGGGTAACATTGTGAGCATCGCTTCATTGATGACAATATCAAAACTTTCATCCTCGAAAGGCAACTTCATCGCATTCGCACGCTGTACATGAATTTTTTCTTGCAAGCCATTTGCTTCAATATTTGCTTGTGCTTTTGCTAACGCATTTTCATCTAAATCAACACCTTCAATATGACAACCAAATTGTTTCGCCAATCCAATTGCAGTCGTCCCCATATTACAGGCAACCTCTAACACTTTTTTATCTTGGCTAAAATCGCCATTAGCAATTAACCAATCTGTCGCTTTTTTACCGCCTGGACGCAAACGAGTTTTACCTAAACGTGCAAGAAAATTATGCCCAACTTCATCTTTTGCCATTTTTATCTCCTAGTAATTAACTTGGTTTTTATATTATAGATAAAAATGATAATTATTAAAATGGCAGATCAAATAAATAAGGCGGAATAATTGTTCCGCCTTTTTCTCTTATTTATTCAATGCTTTTTTCAATTCAATTTATTCCTTTGAAGATAACAAAACTTACATACCGAAACGCTTTACTCAATATGTAAAAACATTGGTAGAAGGCGCAAATCAGTATATTGGTGCTGGAAATATGTATAACGGCGACGTAGAAGATTTGAATAAACCGCATCTTTATATGATGTCTCAAATGGAAAAACCGACAACTAAAGCTGAGTTGAAATCAGCATTACAAGGCTATTTAATTCAAAATGAATATCAAGATATGAATAACAATGATAAATTGATTGATGAAACTTATGATTGCACTGAGTTGTTTAATGCACTTTGTGATGTATTAACAAGATTAGGCTATATCCAGCCTGTAAACCTATAATCTATGTATGGTTCGTTTAATGTACCGTTTTGTTTTTCATCTAAATATCAATTTAAATTGAGAACTATTTGCATTTAAATAAAATTAGGCATAGAATAGCCACAATTCAGGCTGAACTGAATAATTTGCACTCAACATAAGGAGCTTTTCAATGCAATTTAAACATTTCAAACTTGCTACCCTTGCGGCAGCACTTGCTTTTTCTGCTAATAGTTTTGCTGATATTACCGTTTATAATGGTCAGCACAAAGAAGCCGCTACGGCTGTGGCAAAAGCCTTTGAACAGGAAACAGGCATTAAAGTTACGCTAAATAGCGGGAAAAGTGAGCAACTTGCAGGTCAATTAAAAGAAGAAGGCGATAAAACACCAGCCGATGTTTTCTATACTGAACAAACAGCGACTTTTGCCGATCTTTCTGAAGCAGGGCTTTTAGCACCAATTTCAGAACAAACCATTCAACAAACCGCACAAAAAGGCGTACCACTTGCACCGAAAAAAGACTGGATTGCATTAAGTGGCCGTTCTCGCGTAGTGGTTTACGATCACACTAAATTATCTGAAAAAGATATGGAAAAATCAGTGCTTGATTATGCAACACCAAAATGGAAAGGCAAAATCGGTTATGTATCAACTTCTGGCGCGTTCTTAGAGCAAGTTGTTGCGTTAAGCAAAATGAAAGGGGACAAAGTTGCGCTTAATTGGTTAAAAGGTTTAAAAGAGAACGGAAAACTTTACGCTAAAAATAGTGTGGCATTACAAGCGGTTGAAAATGGCGAAGTACCTGCTGCGTTAATCAATAACTATTATTGGTATAACCTAGCAAAAGAAAAAGGCGTGGAAAACCTAAAAAGCCGTCTTTATTTTGTTCGCCACCAAGATCCAGGTGCGTTAGTTAGCTATTCAGGTGCAGCAGTATTGAAAGCTTCTAAAAATCAAGCTGAAGCACAAAAATTTGTTGATTTCTTAGCGAGTAAAAAAGGTCAAGAGGCATTAGTGGCAGCGCGTGCAGAATATCCGTTACGTGCTGATGTGGTTTCGCCATTTAATCTTGAACCTTATGAAAAATTAGAAGCACCAGTGGTGTCCGCAACAACAGCTCAAGATAAAGAACATGCGATCAAATTAATTGAAGAAGCTGGATTGAAATAATCCAAATATTGCGTGCGTGTATTTGAAAAAATTCACGCACGCGTTTACAATTCTCTAACAAAATTAACCGCTTGCGTGCGTGAACTGAAAGGTTCACATTCCTAAAAGGATTTAACTTTGCCTCGCAGACCGCCATTCTGGCTCACTTTACTTATCATCTTAATCGGGCTTCCGTTATGTTTGCCGTTTCTGTATGTCATTTTGCGTGCGACAGAAGTGGGATTAACGCGAAGTGTTGAGCTATTGTTTCGCCCTCGAATGGCTGAATTATTAAGCAATACAATGCTTTTAATGGTTTGTGTAACTATCGGTGCTATTTCACTTGGCACGCTTTGTGCTTTTTTACTTGAACGTTATCGCTTTTTCGGTAAAGCTTTTTTTGAAGTGGCGATGACGTTACCCCTTTGTATTCCCGCCTTTGTAAGTTGTTTTACTTGGATCAGCCTCACATTCCGCGTTGAGGGTTTTTGGGGAACAATTGGTATTATGACATTAAGTTCATTTCCTTTGGCTTATTTGCCCGTTTCCGCCATACTAAAAAGACTTGATCGTTCTCTTGAAGAAGTAAGCCTTTCGCTGGGTAAAAGCCCTGTGTATACCTTTTGGTATGTTATTTTCCCGCAACTTAAACCCGCCATTGGTAGTAGTATCTTACTGATTGCTTTACATATGTTGATCGAATTTGGTGCAGTGTCAATTTTAAATTATCAAACCTTTACCACTGCCATTTTCCAAGAATATGAAATGTCTTTTAACAACAGCACTGCTGCATTATTATCCGCCGTTTTAATGGCGATTTGTATACTTATTGTTTTTGGGGAAATTTTCTTTCGTGGAAAACAAACCCTTTACCACAGTGGAAAAGGTGTTACGCGTCCTTATCTCGTAAAAACACTTTCCTTTGGAAAACAATGTTTAACCTTCGGATTTTTCTCTAGCATATTCATTTTAAGCATTGGCGTGCCTGTGATTATGTTAATTTACTGGCTTATTGTGGGAACTTCACTCGAAAGTGCGGGTGATTTTTCAGAATTTTTATCGGCATTCAGCAATTCATTTATCATTTCAGGCTTAGGCGCATTGCTTACCGTAATGTGTGCCTTGCCATTAGTTTGGGCAGCTGTTCGTTACCGTAGTTATTTAACGATTTGGATCGACCGCTTGCCATATCTATTACACGCTGTGCCAGGCTTAGTCATTGCCTTATCATTAGTCTATTTTTCCATCCATTACGCTAACGACCTATATCAAACCTTTTTTGTGATTATCATTGCCTACTTTATGCTCTATTTGCCAATGGCACAAACTACATTAAGAGCGTCTTTAGAGCAACTTTCCGATCAAATTGAAAAAGTCGGACAAAGTCTTGGGCGAAGCCCTTTCTATATTTTTCGCACCTTGACGCTACCAGCCATATTACCAGGTGTGGCCGCCGCATTTGCTTTGGTTTTTTTGAATTTAATGAAAGAGCTTACCGCGACGCTTTTGCTCACATCAAATGATATTAAAACCTTATCCATTGCTGTGTGGGAACATACCAGCGATGCGCAATATGCTGCCGCCACCCCTTATGCGTTAATGCTCGTTCTTTTTTCGGGTATTCCTGTATTTTTATTGAAAAAATATGCGTTTAAATAAAATGATAAATAATCCGTTATTAACCGTTAAAAATCTCAATAAATTTTTTAATGAACAACAAGTTCTGCACGATATTTCATTCAGCTTACAACGCGGAGAAATCCTCTTTTTACTTGGTGCTTCAGGCTGTGGCAAAACTACATTATTACGTGCCATTGCAGGATTTGAACACCCCAATACTGGCGAAATTTGGCTAAAAGAGCGGTTAATTTTTGGCGAGAATTTTAATCTTCCAACGCAACAACGTCATCTCGGTTATGTGGTGCAAGAGGGCGTACTTTTTCCTCACTTAAATGTCTATCGCAACATTGCTTACGGATTAGGCAACGGCAAAGGAAAAAATAGCGAAGAAAAAACGCGGATTGAACAAATAATGCAACTAACGGGTATTTTTGAACTGGCGGATCGCTTTCCACATCAACTTTCAGGCGGACAACAACAACGCGTAGCATTGGCGCGTGCTTTAGCCCCTAATCCAGAACTGATTTTATTAGACGAGCCTTTCAGTGCCTTAGACGAGCATCTTCGCCAACAAATTCGCCAAGAGATGCTCCAAGCACTTCGCCAAAGCGGTGCTTCCGCAATTTTCGTTACTCACGACCGTGATGAATCCTTACGCTACGCTGATAAAATCGCCATTATTCAGCAAGGTAAAATTTTACAAATCGATACGCCACGCACCCTTTATTGGTCGCCTAATCATCTTGAAACAGCAAAATTTATGGGGGAAAGTATTGTTTTGCCTGCAAATCTACTCGATGAAAATACCGCTCAATGCCAATTAGGCAATATTCCTATAAAAAATAAATCAATCTCACAAAATCAAGGTAGGATTTTGCTTCGTCCAGAACAATTTAGCCTGTTTAAAACATCAGAAAATCCAACCGCACTTTTTAATGGACAAATAAAACAAATTGAATTTAAAGGAAAAATTACCTCCATTCAAATTGAAATTAATGGCTACGCAATATGGATTGAGAACGTTATTTCTCCCGATTTATCTATTGGCGATAATTTGCCTGTTTATTTACATAGAAAAGGGCTTTTTTACGCTTAACAATAAAGCCTTATCTTCACGATAAGGCTTATTTTTAAACAATATATTCGGAAAAAATTTGTTCAAGATGTGATATTAAACAGTCTGCGCCTAAAATATTTTCCCCTTTCCACGCCTGTTGCAAAATCTCTGGAGAAAATTGCTGGCTTGCCAATTCAGCTAACGGCAAATAACTGATATGCCAAGGCTCCCGCCCCACTTTCTTATTGGACTGCATATTCATAAAAGGCAAAGCAAAATCAAAGTGCGGTAAATTTTCGGCAAGAAATTCACTCAATTCAAAGAAGTAGCCGCCTTTTTCATATTCCCAAGGCTCCAGTTGTAAAGATTGCCCTTGTGGCAAAAGATCAGGATCAAAAATATCCACTTCCGTTCCCCAATGATGACGGCTCGCCCCCGGCAATGCAGACCAACGTAAAATCGCCTGACATTTTTGCCAGTCATCTAATTGGTTCAAATCTAATGCCTTTCCTGCATCATCGTGTACTTTTCGCTCGCCCTTAAATTTACTGTTCCAAATAAGTTTTTGGCGTTCAAAATCACGAAAACTGCTCGCAGGCTGTAAATTAAAGCCATTTTTTGCCGCACTTTGTTGCAAAGCTTGAAATGCTTGCATAGCTTGTGTTTGCAAAAAATGATTTGATGAATGAGTTGTGGGTAAATTGACTAAATGCTCACGAGACTTTCCTGTAAGCATTTCTAGGGTTAATTTCATTTTAGCTATCCAATAAATTCACTAACATTTTGTGATAAATTTCACCGCACTTGCCAAGATCTTCTATACTGACACATTCATTGACTTTATGAATGGTTGAATTTAACGGACCAAATTCCACTACTTCTGCGCCCATCAATGCAATAAAACGACCGTCTGACGTGCCACCACCTGTTTCAGCCTTTGGCGTTATGCCTATGGTTTCCTCAATAGCGGAGGTTATCGAATCTAATAATTTACCTGGTTTTGTTAAAAAGGGTTTGCCTGATAAATTCCATTCAATACGATATTTCAAATTGTGTTTTTCTAGCATTTCAGCGACTTTTTGCTTAATGATTTCATCCGTGACTTCTGTGCAATAACGCAAATTAAACTGAATATATAATTCAGCAGGAATTACATTATTACTTCCCGTACCCGCGTGAATGTTAGCAATTTGTAGGCTTGTTGGCGGGAAAAATTCATTGCCTTTATCCCATTGGTAAGTCGTTAATTCTTGCAAGAATGGGGCTGCTTTATGGATTGGGTTTTCAGCTAAATGCGGATAGGCTACGTGTCCTTGAATACCTTTAATATAGAGATTTCCTGTAATTGAGCCGCGGCGACCATTTTTGACAACATCGCCTAAGTTTTTAGCACTCGATGGCTCTCCAACCATACAATAAGTAATTTTTTCATCACGCGCCATTAACGTCTCAACCACGCGTATAGTTCCATCTTTTGCGGCAGCCTCTTCATCAGAGGTAATCAATAATGCAATGGTGCCTTTATGATTAGGATTTGCTTTTACGTATTCTTCTGCCGCCACAATCATTGCTGCAAGGGAGCCTTTCATATCCGCCGCACCACGCCCATAAAGCATGCCATCAATAATCTCCGCAGAAAACGGCGGAGACGACCATTGATTTTCATCGCCAGTAGGCACAACATCCGTATGACCTGCAAAAGCAATAACTGGCTCGCTCGTTCCGTGTTTTGCCCACAAATTCAACGTGTCATTAAAAGGCATCCATTCAATTTGAAAACCTAGCTTTTCTAAACGTTCGGCAATAATTTGCTGACAGCCTTCGTCATTCGGGCTAATAGACGGGCGACGAATTAAATCTTGTGCCAACGAAACCACTTTTTCTCTCATAAAAACTCCTAAGAAAATAACCGCACTTTAAGCAAAAACAGCCTGATATTCCTTTTCATTAAAGCCAATTAATGCCTTTTCATCTTGTAAAATAATTGGGCGTTTAATTAAAGTTGGATTCTCAGCCAACACGGAAAGTGCGGTGGTTTTATCAAGGGAATTTTTAACTTGCTCATCCAAATTACGCCAAGTTGTACTGCGTTTATTCACTAACACATCCCAGCCAAATTGAGTTTCCGCTTGGGTTAAAAAATTCAAATCTAACCCATCAACACGGTAGTCGTGAAGTTTGTGTTCGATATTGTGATCCGCCAGCCATTTCAACGCTTTCTTCACTGTATCGCAATTTTTAATGCCGTAAACTGTAATCATATTTCACCTAAAAAAGAAAAATCCTCAATCTAATCAGACTGAGGATTTTAACCCTTATACTACTTCATCTCAAATGAATTAACCTAACAACTTATTGATACGTTTAATAAACGCAGCTGGATTTTCCAAAGATCCGCGCTCTGCTAACATAGCTTGTTCAAGCAACAGTTCCACCCAATCAGCAAATTCAGTTTCATCTGCAATATCAGCCACTTTTTTCACTAAATAGTGTTCTGGATTCAGTTCAAATGTGTATTTTACTTCTGGTACAGGTTGCCCTGCGGCTGCAAACAATTTCGCCATTTGGGTCGTCATTTGATCGTTATCCGTAGAAACCACCGCTGGTGTATCCGTTAAATTGTGAGTTAAACGCACCGTTTTCACACGTTCGCCAAGCAAGTTTTTCACACGCTCAATAAAACTACCAAAGGCTTTATCTTGTTGTTTTTGTGTTTCAGATTCTTTATCCGCTAAATCGCCTAAATCCAAATCTGCTTTCGTGATACTTTGTAATTGTTTACCGTCAAATTCAGTTAAATAGCTTAACATCCATTCATCAATACGATCGGAAAGTAATAAAACCTCAATGCCTTTTTTATTGAATAATTCCAAGTGTGGGCTATTTTTCGCTGCAACATAACTATCCGCTGTAATGTAATAGATAGCTTTTTGCCCCTCTTTCATACGCAAGATGTAATCTTCTAAAGAGACAGTTTGCTCACTACCATCATTATGTGTCGAAGCAAAACGCAATAACTTTGCGATAGTTTCTTTGTTAGCAAAATCTTCTGCAGGGCCTTCTTTTAAGACTAAACCAAACTCTTTCCAGAATTTAAGATATTTTTCTGCATCATCTTTTGCTAATTTTTCTAGCATTTGTAATGAACGCTTAGTTAATGCTTTGCGTAGTGCAGCCGTAATTTTGTTATCCTGTAAAATTTCACGAGATACATTTAATGGCAAGTCATTACTATCGATTAAACCACGCATAAAACGTAGATAATTCGGCATAAATTGCTCAGCATCATCCATAATAAATACACGTTGAACATAAAGTTTTAAGCCGTGTTTATGTTCGCGATTAAATAAATCCCAAGGTGCTTTAGCTGGTACATAAAGCAAACTAGTATATGCTTGATTTCCTTCCACTTTGTTATGCGCCCAAGTCACAGGATCAACAAAATCATGGCTTAAGTGTTTGTAAAACGCTTTGTATTCCTCATCGGAAACATCATTTTTAGAACGCGTCCAAAGGGCATCAGATTTATTGATTTTTTCCCATTTTTCGCCGCACTCTTTGCCCTCATCATCGTATTCTTTCGTCAGCATTTCCACTGGCAAGCCAATATGGTCAGAATATTTACCAATAATTTCACGCAAACGCCATTCATTTAAAAATTCTTTTTCATCTTCACGTAAATGTAAAATCACATCTGTACCACGAGATTTTTTCTCAATATCCGCCACAGAATATTCGCCTTCGCCCGCAGATTCCCAAAGCACAGCTTTATCCGCCTCTTCGCCAGCCGCTCTAGTTTTTACAGTCACTTTATCTGCCACAATAAAAGCAGAATAAAAACCCACACCAAACTGCCCAATAAGCTGGCTATTTTTTGCTTGATCTTGGCCAAGTGCGGTTAAAAATTCTTTTGTTCCTGATTTTGCAATCGTCCCCAAATGATCGATGACTTGCTCACGAGTCATACCAATGCCGTTATCGCTAATTGTGATAGTGCCTTTATCCGCATCAAAGCTAACACGCACACGCAAGTCGCCATCGCCTTCATATAAAGCAGGGTTGGAAAGTGCTTTAAAGCGTAATTTATCTGCCGCATCAGAAGCATTAGAAATCAATTCACGTAAGAAAATTTCTTTGTTAGAGTACAAAGAATGAATCATTAATTGGAGTAGTTGTTTGACTTCAGATTGGAAGCCGCGAGTTTCTTGATTTTGTGACATAATTTTTTCCTTCATAAAGATAAAAATTGAACGTCACAGATATAAGAATAAAAAGAAAGATTTCAAGGGAAATTTAAGAGGAAAAGTGCGGTAAAAAACACAAGGAATTTAAACCGCACTTTAAATAAAAAATTTCTTATTTCCCCTTGATCGCTATAAATTTATATATATAATGAATTCTGTTTTAGATACTAGATAGTAATTTAATAGTAATGAAACTTGGCTAGTGCATTCCCCCACTCCTTTCGCACTAGCCATTTTTTTGGGAATTTTGTACCATATCCCGACTTTTTCCAATCAACGATCCATTATGAATAATCTCGAACTTGAACAACTCATTAATCAAAAACTTTCTTCTGATAAAATCAATGACTATGCACCCAACGGCTTACAAGTCGAAGGTAAAACAGAAATCAAAAAAATCATTACTGGCGTAACGGCGAGTCAGGCTTTAATTGATTACGCAATCAGCCAAAATGCTGATGCTATTTTAGTTCATCATGGCTATTTTTGGAAAAGTGAAACCCCTTGTATCCGAGGAATGAAAGGCAAGCGAATTAAAGCCCTTTTAGTGAACGACATTAATTTATATGGCTATCATTTGCCATTAGATGTGCACCCAGAATTAGGTAACAATGCACAATTAGCCAAACTGCTCGACATTGAAAATTTACAACCATTAGAAAAAGGCACTGTGAGTATTCCTGTTTGGGGCGAATTAAAAGAACCGATGACAGGTAAAGACTTTGCAGAAAAAATAGAAAAAGTGTTAAATCGAAAACCGTTAATTTGCATTGAAAACGGACCGCACTTAATCCGAAAAATTGGCATCTGCACTGGTGGCGGACAAGGTTATATTGATCTTGCTGCAGAACAAGGCTGCGACGCATTTATTACAGGGGAAGTGTCAGAACAAACAATCCATTCTGCCCGTGAGCAAGGATTGCATTTCTTCTCTGCAGGTCATCACGCAACAGAACGCTATGGCATCAAGGCATTAGGCGAATGGTTGGCGAAAGAATATGGCTTTGACGTAGAATTTAAAGATATAGATAATCCAGCATAAAATACAAAAGTGCGGTAAAAATATTTCTTTTTTACCGCACGCTTTCTTCTCTATAAGATCCTACAATCATAACTAATAACAATTAGCTTCCTTTAATAAAAGAAAAAATTGAATGCCCATTAAAAATAAGCAACAATACCCAAAAAATTTCATAATATTAAGTGGGAACAAATATGGAGCATTCTGTTCATAACAAACTGGTTTCTTTTATTTGGAGTATTGCAGACGATTGTCTACGCGATGTGTATGTGCGCGGTAAATATCGTGATGTGATTTTACCGATGTTTGTGCTTCGTCGTTTGGATACTTTACTTGAGCCAAGCAAAGATGCCGTATTGGAAGAAATGCGTTTTCAAAAAGAAGAATTGGCATTCACCGAATTGGATGACCTTCCCCTTAAAAAAATTACCGGTCATGTTTTTTATAACACCTCAAAATGGACATTAAAATCCCTCTATCAAACCGCCAGCAATACGCCGCAGTATATGCTGGCCAATTTTGAAGAATATCTTGATGGTTTCAGCACCAACATTCATGAAATCATCAACTGCTTCAAGCTGCGTGAACAAATCCGCCATATGTCCCATAAAAATGTTTTGCTGAGCGTGTTGGAAAAATTTGTATCGCCCTATATCAATCTTACCCCTAAAGAACAACAAGACCCTGAGGGCAACAAATTACCAGCGCTGACCAATCTGGGCATGGGCTATGTATTTGAAGAACTGATTCGTAAATTTAACGAAGAAAATAACGAAGAAGCTGGCGAACACTTTACCCCACGCGAAGTGATCGAGCTGATGACGCATTTAGTCTTTGATCCGCTCAAAGACCAAATTCCGGCCATTATTACGATTTACGACCCAGCTTGCGGCAGCGGTGGCATGCTGACCGAGTCGCAAAACTTTATTGAGCAAAAATATCCGCTATCTGAATCACAAGGCGAGCGTTCCATCTTTTTGTTTGGTAAAGAAACCAATGATGAAACCTATGCCATTTGTAAATCTGACATGATGATTAAAGGTGATAATCCCGAAAACATCAAAGTCGGCTCAACCCTTGCTACAGATAGCTTCCAAGGTAATCACTTTGACTTTATGCTTTCCAACCCGCCATATGGCAAAAGCTGGAGCAAAGATCAAGCCTATATCAAAGACGGCAATGAGGTTATCGACAGTCGCTTTAAAGTTACCTTACCAGATTACTGGGGCAATGTAGAAACCCTTGATGCTACCCCACGCTCCAGCGATGGACAGCTGCTATTCCTAATGGAAATGGTCAGCAAAATGAAATCGCCGAATGACAACAAAATCGGCAGCCGAGTGGCCTCCGTGCATAACGGCTCAAGCCTGTTTACCGGCGATGCAGGTTCAGGAGAAAGCAACATTCGTCGCCATATTATTGAAAAAGATTTGCTCGAAGCCATCGTACAGCTGCCTAACAACCTGTTTTATAACACAGGTATTACCACTTATATTTGGTTGCTGTCCAACAACAAACCTGAAGCACGCAAAGGCAAAGTTCAGCTCATTGATGCCAGCCTCTTATTCCGCAAATTGAGTAAAAACCTTGGCGATAAAAACTGCGAATTTGTACCTGAACATATCGCCGAAATTACCCAAAACTATCTTGATTTCACTGCCAAAGCGCGCGAAACCGACAGCCAAAATGAAGCAGTCGGCCTGGCTTCGCAGATTTTTGACAATCAAGATTTCGGCTATTACAAAGTCACCATCGAACGCCCGGATCGCCGTTCTGCCCAATTTACCGCCGAAAATATCTCGCCTTTACGGTTTGACAAGGCTTTGTTTGAGCCGATGCAATATCTTTATCGGCAATATGGCGAACAAATTTACAACGCCGGATTTTTAGCCCAAACCGAGCAAGAAATTACCGCTTGGTGCGAAGCGCAGGGCATAGCCTTAAACAACAAAAACAAGACCAAGCTGCTGGACGTCAAAACCTGGGAAAAAGCCGCCGCACTTTTTCAGACGGCATCAACCTTGCTCGAACATTTCGGCGAACAACAATTTGACGATTTCAACCAATTCAAACAAGCCGTGGAATGCCGTCTGAAAGCCGAAAAAATCCCCCTTTCTGCCACAGAGAAAAAGGCCGTTTTCAATGCCGTAAGTTGGTACGACGAAAATTCAGCCAAAGTGATTGCCAAAACACTCAAGCTCAAACCAAACGAATTGGACGCCCTTTGCCAACGCTACCAATGCCAAGCCGACGAGCTGGCAGACTTTGGCTATTACGCCACCGGCAAAGCAGGCGAATATATCCTATATGAAACGAGCAGCGACTTGCGCGACAGCGAATCCATACCGCTCAAACAAAATATCCACGACTATTTCAAAGCCGAAGTGCAAGCGCACATCAGCGAAGCATGGCTGAATATGGAAAGCGTAAAAATCGGCTATGAAATCAGCTTCAACAAATACTTCTACCGCCACAAACCATTACGCAGCCTTGCAGAAGTTGCCCAAGATATTTTGGCGTTAGAAAAACAGGCTGACGGCTTGATTAGTGAAATTCTAGAGGCTTAATAAAAAACAAACTATTAAGCAAGTTTTAATAGGTCTTAAGTAAGGAAATTCAAAATATATAACACATTGAAAAATAATGAATTTTACCTTTTAAGCAAGATTTGGCATGAAATAAGCAAGGAATAATAATGACAGAACCGCTTTCTAAAATTAACGGCATTATCACAAAAAATTATTTAGAGATGCAGCCGGAAAACCAATATTTTGAGCGCAAAGGACTAGGAGAAAAAGACATCAAGCCAACTAAAATAGCTGAAGAATTAGTTGGAATGCTCAATGCTGATGGCGGAGTTTTGGCTTTTGGTGTGGCAGATAATGGCGAAATCCAAGACTTGAATAGCCTTGGCGATAAATTAGATGATTATCGGAAATTGGTTTTCGATTTTATTGCACCGCCTTGTCGGATTGGACTGGAAGAAATTCTGGTTGATGGAAAATTAGTTTTCTTATTCCACGTAGAGCAAGATTTAGAGCGTATTTATTGTCGCAAAGACAATGAAAATGTGTTCTTACGTGTAGCAGATAGTAATCGAGGCCCTCTCACCAGAGAACAAATCAAAAATCTTGAATATGATAAAAATATCCGTCTATTTGAAGATGAAATAGTTCCTGATTTTAATGAAGAAGATTTAGATCAAGAATTATTAGAGCTATATAAAAAGAAAGTTAATTTTACCTCCGATAATATCTTAGATTTATTATACAAGCGAAATTTATTAACCAAAAAGGAAGGTTGTTATCAGTTTAAAAAATCAGCCATTTTACTCTTTTCTACCATGCCGGAACGTTACATTCCTTCAGCATCAGTCCGCTATGTTCGTTATGAAGGTACAGTAGCGAAAGTCGGTACTGAGCATAATGTGATAAAAGACCAACGTTTTGAAAATAATATTCCAAAGCTAATTGAGGAGCTGACCTATTTTTTAAGAGCCTCTTTAAGGGATTATTACTTTCTTGATGTCAATCAGGGAAAATTTATCAAAGTACCGGAATATCCTGAAGAAGCTTGGTTAGAAGGTGTTGTAAATGCGCTTTGTCATCGTTCTTACAATGTTCAAGGTAATGTTATTTATATTAAACATTTCGACGATCGTCTTGAAATTAGTAATAGTGGCCCTCTCCCTGCTCAAGTCACCATTGAAAATATTAAAACGGAACGATTCGCTCGGAATCCACGTATAGCACGAGTTTTAGAGGATCTTGGGTATGTCCGTCAGCTTAATGAAGGCGTTTCCCGTATTTATGAGTCAATGGAAAAATCATTATTGGCAAAGCCTGAATATAGAGAACAAAACAACAATGTTTATCTAACATTGCGCAACCGTGTTACCGCACATGAAAAAACGGTATCTACAGCCACTATGCTGCAGATTGAAAAAGAATGGACAAACTACAACGACACCCAAAAAGCCATTTTGCTTTATCTATTTACAAATGGTACGGCGATATTGTCAGAATTAGTTGACTATACAAAAATCAATCAGAATTCGATCCGAGCGTATTTAAATGCCTTTATTCAGCAAGGTATTATTGAAAGACAAAGTGTAAAACAGCGTGACCCCAATGCCAAATATGCTTTTAGAAAAGATTAAGCAAGGTTTATCGCTTGCTAAGCAAGGAAATTGACAATGCTTAACTTGCTGAAAAATAATGATTTTTATCTTTTAAGCAAGATTTGGCATGAAATAAGCAAGTTTTTTTATAGTTAAACGGACAACAAATTGCATCAATAAGAGCGGTCATATTTTAAGGATTTTTTGCAAATGAGACGATACGAGCGTTACAAAGATTCAGGTGTGGATTGGCTAGGGGAGGTACCGAGCCATTGGGAGTTAAAACGCTTGAAACAATTATTTGTTGAAAAAAAACATAAGCAAAGCCTGTCTCTTAATTGTGGAGCCATTAGTTTTGGTAAAGTTATTGAAAAATCGGATGATAAAGTAACAGAGGCAACAAAACGTTCATATCAAGAGGTGTTAAAAGGCGAGTTTTTAATAAATCCTTTAAACTTAAATTATGACCTAATTAGTTTGAGAATTGCTTTATCAGAAATAGACGTTGTTGTAAGTGCCGGTTACATTGTTTTAAAAGAAAAACAAATAATTAATAAAAAATACTTTTCGTATTTATTACATAGATACGATGTTGCATATATGAAATTATTAGGTTCAGGTGTAAGACAAACGATTAACTATGGGCATATTTCAGACAGTATTTTGGTTATTCCACCTCTCTCCGAACAACAAAAAATCGCGCAATTCCTAGACGATAAAACCGCTAAAATCGATCAGGCGGTGGATTTGGCGGAAAAGCAGATTGCCCTGTTGAAAGAGCACAAGCAGATCCTGATTCAAAATGCCGTAACCCGAGGCTTAAACCCTGATGTGCCGTTAAAAGATTCCGGCGTGGAATGGATAGGGCAAGTGCCGGAGCATTGGGATGTGCAACGTTCAAAATTCATTTTCAAGAAAATAGAAAGAAAAGTGAATGAGGAAGACCAAATTGTTACTTGTTTTAGGGATGGGCAAGTAACTCTGAGAGCTAATCGAAGAACTGAAGGATTTACAAATGCGCTAAAAGAACACGGCTACCAAGGAATTAGAAAAGGTGATTTAGTTATTCACGCTATGGATGCTTTTGCAGGGGCAATTGGTATTTCTGATTCAGATGGTAAAGCAACACCAGTTTATTCCGTTTGTTTGCCTCATGATAAACAAAAAATCGATGTCTATTTTTACGCTTATTACTTAAGAAATCTTGCATTATCAGGATTTATTAGCTCCTTAGCTAAAGGAATTAGAGAGCGTTCAACAGATTTTCGCTATTCTGATTTTGCAGAATTATTACTACCTATTCCTCCATATTTAGAACAGCAAAAAATTGCCGACTACCTAGATAAACAAACCTCTAAAATTGATCGAGCAATCGCATTAAAAACAGCCCATATTGAAAAGCTGAAAGAATATAAAAGCGTGTTGATTAACGATGTGGTGACCGGCAAGGTGCGGGTATAGGTGTGAAAAGTGCGGTCAAAAAATCCGATGGATTTTGAATATCGGCGCGACAACTTGGGCGTAATGAATAAATTTAAAAAATTCACAAAAGGGTGAAAAATGGTTTCAGGAACTAAGGAAAAAGATTTAGAAATTGCCATCGAAAAAGCCTTAACTGGCACTTGGCGTGAAAACATGGAAAATAAGCTGGGCGAGCCGAAGGCTGAATACCTGCCGCGCCATCATGGTTTTAAACTGGCATTTTCACAGGATTTTGATGCGCAGTTTGCCATCGACACACGTCTGTTTTGGCAATTCCTGCAAACCAGCCAAGAGGCAGAACTTGCCCGTTTTCAACAACTCAACCCAAACGACTGGCAGCGTAAAATTTTGGAGCGATTAGACCGCCAAATAAAGAAAAACGGCGTGTTGCACCTGCTGAAAAAAGGCTTGGATATTGATAGCGCCCATTTTGATTTGCTCTACCCCGTTCCGCTTGCCAGCAGCGGCGAAAAGGTCAAGCAGCGTTTTGAACAGAATTTGTTTAGCTGTATGCGTCAAGTGCCTTATTCTGCCTCAAGCAATGAAACGGTGGATATGGTGCTGTTTGCCAATGGCTTGCCGATTATTGCCCTTGAGCTGAAAAACCATTGGACAGGTCAGACAGCCATTGATGCGCAAAAACAATACCTCAACCGTGATTTAAGCCAAACGTTGTTCCATTTCGGGCGTTGTTTGGCGCATTTTGCCTTAGATACGGAAGAAGCTTATATGACCACCAAATTGGCGGGGCCTGCTACGTTTTTCTTGCCGTTTAACTTGGGCAACAACTGCGGTAAGGGTAATCCGCCCAATCCCAATGGACACCGCACGGCGTATTTATGGCAAGAGGTGTTCGGCAAAGCAAGCCTTGCCAACATTATTCAGCATTTTATGCGCTTAGACGGTTCAACCAAAGATCCGTTGGATAAACGTACCCTCTTTTTCCCTCGCTATCACCAATTAGATGTGGTCCGCCGTTTGATTGCTGATGTCAGTGAACATGGCGTGGGTAAACGTTATTTGATTCAACATTCTGCCGGTTCGGGCAAGTCTAATTCCATTACTTGGCTGGCGTATCAGTTGATTGAGGCATATCCGCGCAATGAAAAGGCGGCAAACGGTAGAGAGGCAGACCGCCCGATTTTTGATTCGGTGATTGTCGTAACCGACCGTCGTTTGTTGGATAAGCAACTGCGCGACAATATCAAAGATTTTTCAGAAGTTAAAAACATTGTTGCGCCGGCGTTGAGTTCGGCAGAGTTGCGCCAATCGCTTGAGCAGGGCAAAAAAATCATTATTACCACGATTCAAAAATTCCCGTTTATTGTCGATGGCATTGCTGATTTAGGCGACAAACAATTTGCGGTGATTATTGATGAGGCACACAGCTCACAATCAGGTTCGGCACACGACAATATGAACCGGGCCATCGGCAAAACGGAAGACCTTGATGCTGAAGATGTGCAAGATTTGATTTTACAAACCATGCAATCCCGCAAAATGCACGGCAATGCGTCGTATTTTGCTTTCACCGCCACACCGAAAAACAGCACTTTGGAAAAATTCGGCGAAAAACAGGCGGATGGCAAGTTTAAGCCGTTCCACCTTTATTCTATGAAGCAGGCGATTGAAGAAGGCTTTATTTTGGATGTAATCGCCAATTACACCACCTATAAAAGTTTTTATGAGATCACTAAGTCGATTGAAGATAATCCGGAGTTTGATAGTAAAAAGGCTCAAAGCCGTCTGAAAGCCTATGTGGAGCGTTCGCAACAAACGATTGATACTAAAGCGGAGATAATGCTGGATCATTTTATTTACCAAGTTTTCAACCGTAAAAAACTCAAAGGCAAAGCCAAGGGAATGGTGGTAACGCAAAATATTGAAACCGCCATCCGCTATTTTCAGGCGTTAAAACATTTGCTGGCCGGGCGGGGTAATCCGTTTAAAATTGCGATTGCGTTTTCAGGCAGTAAAGTGGTTGACGGTGTCGAATACACCGAAGCGGAAATGAACGGCTTTGCAGAAAGCGAAACCAAAGAGTATTTCGATCAAGATGAATATCGTTTGCTGGTGGTCGCCAATAAATATCTGACCGGTTTCGATCAGCCGAAATTGTGTGCCATGTATGTGGATAAGAAACTCTCCGGCGTGCTTTGCGTGCAGGCTTTATCTCGTTTGAATCGCAGTGCGAATAAGTTGAGTAAACGCACGGAAGATTTGTTTGTATTGGACTTTTTTAACAGCGTTGAAGATATTCAGCAGGCATTTGAGCCGTTTTATACTTCTACTTCGTTGTCGCAGGCAACCGATGTCAATGTCTTGCATGATTTGAAAGACCGGTTGGATGAAACCGGCGTGTACGAACAAGCGGAGGTCAACGATTTTACTGAAGGCTATTTTGCCAATAAAGACGCACAGCAATTAAGCAGTATGATTGATGTGGCTGTCCAACGTTTTGATGATGAATTGGAATTGGATTTGGATCGAAATGAAAAAGTTGATTTTAAAATCAAGGCAAAACAGTTTTTAAAAATTTACGGGCAAATGGCCTCCATCATCAATTTTGAAAATATCGCTTGGGAAAAGCTCTATTGGTTCCTCAAATTCTTAGTACCCAAATTAAAAGTACAAGACCCGATGGATGAATTTGATGAAATTTTAGATGCAGTGGATTTAAGCTCTTACGGCTTGGCGCGCACCAAGCTGAATTACAGCATTAAATTAGATGATGAAGAAACAGAGCTTGACCCGCAAAACCCCAATCCGCGCGGTACGCATGGTGAAGATAAAGAAAAAGATCCGATTGATGAAATTATTCGTGTATTTAACGAAAGATGGTTTCAAGATTGGAGCGCAACGCCGGATGAGCAACGGGTAAAATTTATCAATATTACCGAGCGCATCCGCAGCCATAAAGACTTTGAGCAGAAATATCAAAATAACCCGGATATTCATACCCGTGAATTGGCTTTCCAAGCCATTTTGCGCGATGTGATGAGCGAACGCCATAGGGATGAATTAGAGCTATACAAACTTTTTGCCAAAGATGCCGCATTTAGAACCGCTTGGACGCAAAGTTTGCAACGGGCTTTGGCTGGATAGAAAAGATTGCCTGAAAAATTAACGTTCGGCTCTCCTTTTCTATCTAAATTAATATCATCGTAAACATTAATTAATTTTTTCACATACTTAAAAGAGAAAATTAAATATAGTTTCCATAACAGCAACGTCGTTAATTAGAATAATTTATAAATTAGCTATAATTCATAAAACACAAAAGTGCGGTAAAAATATTTCTTTTTTAACCGCACTTTTATCTTCTGAAATTATCGTTTAAACATTCCGCCTAAGCCTCCGCCCATTAAGCCTTGCATTCCACGCATCATTTTAGCCATGCCGCCTTTACGCATTTTCTTCATCATACGTTGCATTTCATCGAATTGTTTAAGTAATTTATTGACATCTTGCACTTGAGTGCCAGAACCTAATGCAATACGACGACGGCGAGATCCTTTGATAATATCTGGGTTGGCACGTTCTTTTAGGGTCATGGAGTTAATGATCGCTTCCATTTTGACAAACATTTTGTCATCCACTTGATTTTTAACGTGCTCAGGCAAATTTTTTGCACCTGGTAATTTCTCAAGCATAGACATCATGCCACCCATTTTTTTCATTTCGATCAGCTGTTCGCGGAAATCATCTAAAGTGAAATCATCGCCTTTCTTGAATTTCTGCGCCATTTTTTCCGCTTTTTCACGATCAACAGAACGTTCAAGATCCTCAATCAATGAAAGCACATCGCCCATGCCCAAAATACGGGAAGCAACACGATCAGGATGGAACGGCTCAAGTGCCTCCGTTTTCTCACCCACACCCAAGAATTTAATTGGTTTACCTGTGATTTGACGAATCGATAACGCCGCACCACCGCGCGCATCACCGTCCACTTTCGTCAAAATAACCCCTGTAAGAGGCAATGCTTCATTAAAGGCTTTTGCTGTATTTGCCGCATCTTGACCAGTCATCGCATCAACAGTGAAAAGGGTTTCGATTGGATTTAATGCAGCATGGACTTGCTTGATTTCGTCCATCATTTCTGTATCAACGTGTAGGCGACCTGCCGTATCCACAATCAACACATCGTAGAATTTCAGTTTTGCATCAGCAAGTGCCTCTTTAGCAATATCAACGGGGTTTTGTTTAACATCCGATGGAAAAAAATCCACGCCAACGGATTGAGCCAAGGTTTCAAGTTGCTTAATCGCAGCAGGGCGATATATGTCAGCAGACACCACTAACACTTTCTTTTTATGGCGTTCACGCAAGAATTTTGCCAATTTACCCACGCTGGTGGTTTTACCCGCACCTTGTAAACCTGCCATTAAGATAACTGCTGGTGGTTGGGTTGCAAGATTTAAACTTTCATTGGCTTCGCCCATGGCTTTTTCAAGCTCACGCTGAACGATTTTTAAGAACTCTTGCCCTGGCGTTAAACTTTTATTGACTTCTTCCCCAAGCGCGCTTTCTTTTACTTTTGCGATAAATTCACGCACCACAGGCAAGGCAACATCGGCTTCAAGTAATGCCATACGCACTTCGCGCAAGGTTTCTTTAATATTATCTTCCGTTAAACGGCCTTTTCCTGTGATATTACGTAAGGTTTTGGAAAGGCGATCCGATAAATTCTCAAACATGGCTAACAATCCTGTTTTTCTTAAAAAATTGTGCTGATTATACCGAAATTTAGGCGTTTTTCATCATTTCAAATGAAAATGGATTTTTGAGTAGGCAATTTCATGAAGAAAGCATAGGAGATAAGGAAAAAGAATGATTATTTAGCCAATTTCAGGTATTATTCTGCCCACTCTTGGCTATTTGAGCAGCTATTTGATTTAGCAAAATCAAATAACAGGTAAAAAGTGCGGTGAAAAATGACCGCACTTTTTGTTGATTAACGAACAAAAGGATTTTCCCTTGGATAGCATTCCCCTTAGTACTTTATTTATTATTCTTATTATCTGTTTAGTTTTATCAGCCTATTTTTCTGGTTCTGAAACTGGACTACTCTCCCTCAATAAATATCGTCTTCGTTTTCTATCTGAACAAGGCAATAAAGGCGCGAAAAAAGCGGAAAAACTGCTAGAAAAGCCAGATACTTTGTTAAGTTTTATTCTTATTTTTAATAACCTTGTGAATATCAGCGCATCTGCAATTGCAACAGTAATTGGTATGCGTTTATATGGCGATGCTGGCGTGGCGATTGCAACGGGTTTGCTCACTTTCGTAATGCTTGTATTTTCTGAAATATTCCCCAAAACGGTGGCTGCAATGCACGCAGAAAAAGTGAGTTTTTTTTCAAGTCATATTTTAACTTCATTGCTTAAAATCTTTTATCCGCTCGTTTGGTTAATGAATATTTTTACTAAATCCTTGATGCAAATAGTAGGGTTAAAACTTGATATGCAAAAACAAGTAATTAGTAGTGAAGAACTGCGTAGTATTGTGTCAGAAGCAGGCGAAGCAACACCAAATGAACAACATCCACAAATGTTGCTGTCTATTTTGGATATGGAGACAGTCACTGTTGATGACATTATGGTTCCCCGCAACGAAATCGGCGGTATAAATATTGATGATGATTGGCGAGCTATTATGCGCCAGCTCAATCATGCTGCACATAACCGCGTGGTGCTTTACAAAGGCAGCCTTGATGAACAAGTGCTTGGCATTTTGCGCGTGCGTGAAGCATTCCGCTTACTGCTTGAAAAAAATGAATTTACCAAAGAAACCTTAATTCGTGCCGCAGATGAAGTGTATTTCATTCCTGAAAGCACGCCATTAAAAACGCAACTTGCAAATTTCCGTACAAATAAAGAGCGAATTGGCTTAGTTGTAGATGAATACGGCGATATTAAAGGGCTTGTGACGTTGGAAGATATTTTGGAAGAAATTGTTGGGGATTTTACCACTTCCACCGCCCCAAGCATTGACAAAGAAGTAATTCAACAGTCTGATGGTTCAATGATTATCGATGGCTCCGCTAATCTACGCGATCTCAACAAAATGTTTAACTGGGAATTAGATACAGAAGATGCTCGTACTTTTAATGGTTTAATCTTAGAACACTTAGAGGAAATACCCGATGAAGGCACGATTTGCGAAATTGATGGTTTGCTAATCACTATTCTTGAAGTGGGCGATAATATGATAAAACAGGCGAAAGTCGTCAAACTTTAATCATAAAAAACTCCGCCAAATTGAACCGCACTTTTGACTTGGATCATAAGTGCGGTTCTTTTTTTGCGCATTTTTTAGAAAAGATTTTTATAATTCTTTCTAGGTATATTTTGATAGAGAAGAAAGATATGGAACACGAATATCAACGGGCGGTGACTCGCGTGTGCGTACAAACGGCACTGCTCTTGTTACAACATGGGGCAGAAAGTACCGTGGTGGTGCAAATGGCACAGCGTTTAGGCGTAGCACTTGGCGTAGAAAGTGTAGAATGTGCGCTTACGGCAAATGCAGTTGTGCTGACGACCTTATCAGATAATCATTGCATTACTACCGCACGAAAAAATACAGATAAAGGCATTAATATGCAAATGGTTACTGATGTTCAACGCATTGTGATTGCCGTTGAGCATCATTTGTATGAGTTAGAGATCGTACAAAGAAAACTGGATCAATTAAAACCGCTTAAATATAACCGATGGTTAGTTGTATTCATGATTGGCTTATCTTGTGCAGCATTCGCCCATTTATCTGGCGGAGACTGGATAATTTGTAGCATTACCTTTGTGGCAGCCGCCATTGCCATGTTTGTGCGACAAGAATTTTCTAAACGGCACTATAATCCCCTTATCGTCTTTTCCATCACCTCTTTCGTCGCCTCTCTGATTTCTGGCGTGAGCTTAAAATATAACTTAGGTAACGATCCTCAAATTGCTTTAGCGTCTAGTGTGTTATTACTTGTGCCAGGGTTTCCTCTGATTAATTCTTTGGCGGATATATTAAAAGGTTATGTGAATATGGGATTAGGCCGTTGGACGATTGCGACTGTTCTCACTTTTGGCGCATGTCTTGGTATTGTATTCGCTTTAAGCCTATTACATATTACAACTTGGGGGCATTAAAATGTTATCAGACATCACAATATTTATCTTGAAATTACTCGATGATATGCTATGTGCTGCGATTCCAGCGGTGGGCTTTGCTTTAGTATTTAATGTGCCGCCCAAAGCCTTAAAATATTGTGCAATTTTAGCCGCACTTGGGCATGTTACACGCACATTATTACTGCATATTAATATGCCTATTGTATTTGCTACATTCTTTGCCACTTGTGTGATTGGATTTTTAGGCGTGCATCTTTCCCATCGTTATTTAGCCCATCCCAAAGCCTTCACCGTTGCCGCAATTATCCCCATGATCCCCGGTGTTCATGCTTATAAAGCAATGATTTCAATGGTACAAATTCATCATTTTGGCTTTTCTGATGCTTTATTTGAACAGATGATTAGCTCCTTTATTAATACCAGTTTTATCCTAGGCGCAATAGTATTTGGATTAGCTTTACCAGGCTTATTGTTTTATCGACAAAAACCTGTGGTGTAACACTAAAAACAGTGCAACAAAAAAGCCGACATTTGTCGGCTTTCTACTATTCTTGTGATTTTTTCTTGAGGTATTCATAAAGCTCATCTTTAATCCGTAATTTTTCTTTTTTCAAATAACGATTTCCATTTTGTAATCAATTCATTATTTAATGTTTGGCGCGCTTGATTATTCACATAACGAATGTATTCCACAAAAAGTTGATCCTCTTCTTTACGATCAAAAGAGGATAGAATTAATTGATTAAGATTATTTTCTTGAGAAAACTTAAAATGTGAGGCAATTTGCTGAACAGTTTCATTTTCAACTTTAGCTCTCGCTTTCACAAAATCAGATTGATTTAAAAAAGCCACTAATTGAGCGGATGAAGTAAGAATTTTTGTAAATTCATGATACGCAGAATCTGTCGCCTTACGCTCAATTTTTACCATATCAACGGCATCAGCATCACCACTAACTAAATGGGGCGTGGATTCTAATACAAAGTGCGGTCAATTTTTCTTTATTTTTATACGTTGGCTTTTAAACTGGTTTATTTGAAGAAAGCACGCTAGAATAAGATTGTTTTCATTTCAACGAAAAAAGTAAGGAAATTCTATGATCGATCCAAATTTACTCCGTAATAATTTAGCAGAAGTCGCAGAAAAATTAAAAGTAAAACGCAACTTTATGCTTGATACGGAAAAACTCACCGCGTTAGAAGATCAGCGCAAAAACTTACAAGTCACTACCGAAAACTTACAAGCGGAACGTAATGCTCGTTCCAAAGCCATTGGTGCTGCTAAAGTGCGTGGTGAAGATATCGCACCATTATTGGCAGAAATGGATGATATGGGCAATCAATTGACTGAAGCAAAAGCACAATTAGATGCGGTACTTGCAGAAATCAATCAAATTGCATTAAGTATTCCAAATCTACCCGCAGACGAAGTGCCATTAGGCAAAGATGACACAGAAAATAAAGAAATCTTACGTTGGGGTACACCGCATACATTTGATTTTGAAGTGAAAGATCATATCACTTTGGGTGAAGAAGCAAATGGCTTAGATTTTGCTGCTGGGGCTAAATTAGCTGGTGCGCGTTTTGCCGTAATGAAAGGTCAAATCGCTAAAATGCACCGCGCATTGGCACAATTCATGTTAGATCTTCATACTGAACAACACGGCTATTTAGAAACCTATGTGCCTTATTTAGTAAATCACGCAACACTTTATGGTACAGGGCAATTACCAAAATTCGGGGAAGATTTATTCCATACTTTAGCCTTAGAAGGCGAACAACCTTACGCATTAATTCCAACCGCAGAAGTGCCCGTCACTAATTTAGTGCGTGATGTAATTATTGATGAAGCAGAATTACCAATAAAAATGACCGCACATACGCCATGTTTCCGTTCTGAAGCTGGCTCTTACGGTCGTGATACTCGTGGTTTAATTCGTATGCACCAATTTGATAAAGTAGAAATGGTACAAATCGTTGATCCAGATAAATCAATGGAAGCACTTGAAGAATTAACAGGTCATGCGGAAAAAGTATTGCAATTATTAAATTTACCATACCGTAAAGTTTTACTTTGCACAGGCGATATGGGCTTTGGTTCTTGCAAAACTTACGATTTAGAAGTTTGGCTGCCTGCACAAAATACTTATCGAGAAATTTCTTCTTGCTCAAATATGTGGGATTTCCAAGCTCGCCGTATGCAAGCTCGCTGTAAAGCAAAAGGCGATAAGAAAACTCGCTTAGTGCACACATTAAATGGTTCAGGCTTAGCGGTTGGTCGTACTTTAGTGGCTGTACTTGAAAACTATCAAAATGCCGATGGTTCAATTACCGTGCCAGAAGAGCTACGTCCATATATGGGCGGATTAGACGTTATCGGAAAATAATCCTTCTAGAAGATAAAAAAGCGTGGATTTTAAAATTTCCACGCTTTTTTATTATCAAAGCCTTACAATAACTGTTTTAAATTTTTTGGCATTCAAGCCAATTAGGAACTTTATTCTATTATAAAATTATATCTATAACATAGAAAATTTATCTTTCAATTGACATCAATATCCAGAGCATTACTCTAAAAAACATATCAAAGTATCTAAATTGTTATAATATTAGTTCACTTTACGATTAAACAATAGTAAGAAGCAATTTTAATAAGTTAGATATTCCACGTATAAAACAGTATAATTCCATCAATAGATCATAAACCAACAGGAGTATTTTATGAAATTATATGGTTTAATTGGTGCGTGTTCATTTGTTCCACATGTGGCATTAGAGTGGGTAAAAATACGTGAAAATGCTGATTATGAATTTGAACCTGTCACTCGTGAGTTAATTAAATCACCTGAATTTTTATCATTGAATCCACGCGGGGCAGTACCTGTATTAGTTGATGGCGATTTAGTTCTTTCGCAGAACCAAGCGATTTTGCACTATTTAGATGAACTTTATCCTAATTCAAAATTATTTGGTAGCAAAACCGTACGTGATAAAGCCAAAGCAGCTCGCTGGTTAGCATTTTTTAATTCCGATGTGCATAAATCATTTGTGCCTCTGTTCCGTTTGCCAAACTATGCAAAAGATAACGAAACACTTGCACACACTATTCGCCAACAAGCAGTAGAGCAAATTTTAGATCAACTTGCAGTCGCAAATGAGCATTTAGAAAGTCACATTTATTTTGGAGAAGATATTTCCGTTGCAGATGCCTATCTTTACATTATGCTCAATTGGTGTCGAGCAGTGGGTATAGATTTCAGCCACTTAACACAACTTTCGGCTTTTATGCAACGTGTTGAGACTGATCAAGCTGTCGAAAATGTGAGAAAAAGTGAAGAACTAAAAGTATAAACAGGAAGTTTCTACAAAAATTGCCCGTTTTTAACCGTTTGTATCACGTTAAGTTTAAATTTAAGTGAGTAATTTCGCTTCTTACCCAACACAGCTAACCAATTGATTCTACTATGATTAAACTGGTTAATCCAATGTCGCAATGTTCTACTGTCAAGTTGAAAATGTTTACTGATGAGTGAATAATTTTTACCATTTTGAATATAAAATTCGATGACTTGTTGTTTGAAAAGAGTGTTGTATTTGGCTATAAAAAATCTGCATCTTACAATTAATTTATATAAGTAAAAATATCTTGCTTTTATCATCGTTAAACTTAGAATAAATATAAATAATTATCATTAAGATTTAAGGGTATATATGAATATTTTAATTAATAAACGTATCTTTTTATTAGTTACCCTTGTAGGTATTCAACTAAATGTAACCGCAAAACAAAATTCTTCTAATTCTAATAGAGAGGAGTTATTACCTATTATTGTGAACACTAATGATGATAGTAATAAACTACCTGGTCGTTCAGTATTAAAACAGAAAAATATCGAACAACAACAAGCTGATAATGCAGCAAACTTAATTAATATCTTACCAGGTGTGAATATGGCTGGCGGATTTCGTCCTGGTGGGCAAACATTAAATATTAATGGAATGGGTGACGCTGAAGATGTTAGAGTGCAGTTAGATGGGGCTACAAAAAGTTTTGAAAAATACCAACAGGGTTCTATTTTTATTGAGCCTGAATTATTAAGAAGAGTAACAGTAGACAAAGGAAATTATTCTCCTCAATATGGTAATGGTGGTTTTGCTGGAACAGTAAAATTTGAAACTAAGGCTGCTAGGGATTTCTTGCAAGAAAACCAGAAAATAGGTGGTTTTTTAAAGTATGGAAATAATAGCAATAATAACCAAAAAACTTATAGTACTGCACTAGTTTTACAAAATGAACAAAAAAATATTGATTTATTATTATTTGGTTCTGTAAGAAATGCTGGCGATTATAAAAGACCCGATAATAGCAAAATTCTTTTTTCAAAAAATAATCAAAAAACCGGATTAATAAAAGTAAATTGGCAAATTTCACCCGAGCATTTACTCACATTATCGAGTGTTTATGGTATTCATAAAGGCTGGGAGCCTTTCGCAGCAAAAAGAGATATCCTACCTAAACCAAGTTCGGGTGATATAATGCGTTATGGTGCTGATATTGCTTGGAAACGTAAACTGGTTTATCGAGATCAAAAAGATAAAAATTACACATTAAAATACAACTATCTACCTGAAAATAACCCATGGATTAACTTATCTACTCAGTTCAGCTACAGTAAAACCACACAAAATGATACTCGCCCCGAAAAAGCCCCTCCTGTATTTCTGGGTACACTCGGTAATCAAAGCTGGATAACTTATTCAGATCTTACTTTTGATATAAATAACACAAGTACTTTTAATATCAAAAGTACTCGGCATGAACTACTATTTGGTTTGCAATGGTTAAAAAACACAAGAAATACTTTAATGTACGATAAAAGTAAAGTGAAAAAAGAGGACTATAATTATGGCTATTTTCAACCTTATTATATGCCTTCTGGACGTCAATATACACAGGCACTTTATTTACAAGATCAAATAACATGGAAGAATATAATTTTTAGCACAGGAGTGCGTTATGACCATATCAATAATATAGGGCAGAAAAATTTTGCACCACAATATAATGATATATCTGTGGGGCAGAATTATAGTCAGAAAAATTATAATGGCTGGTCTTATTATTTAGGTCTTAAGTATGATGTAAACCATTATTTAAGTTTATTTACAAATTTTAGTAGAACTTGGCGTGCACCTGTTATTGATGAACAATATGAGACGCAATATAAGCAATCTTCTGGGCCTGTAACAGCAACCTCTTTAAATTTAGAAAAAGAAATGATTAATCAAACGAGAGTGGGTGGAATTATTACTCTCAATCATCTATTTCAGGAAAATGATGTTTTTCAATTTAGAACTACTTATTTTTACAATCGCGGCAAGAATGAAATATTTAAAACCAGAGGAGTTAATTGTGTAGGCAATGCTGCAGATACCAATCATGTTTGTCCTAAAATCATTGGAAATTATCGTAATTTGCCAGGTTATGTTATTCAAGGTGCAGAGTTAGAAGCTTATTACCAATCTACTTATTTATTTGGTGAGATAACATATTCTTATGTAAAAGGAAAACGTGACACCTCACCAAGAAACCCATGGGGTAAAACCTCAACATGGATTGCAGAAATACCCCCTAGAAAAGCAACTACTGCTTTAGGTTTTAATATTCCCAAATATAATTTTACAGCTGGCTGGCGTGCTGAGTTTGTAAGAAGACAAGATCGATCACCATTATCTGGTGACCCTGAAGCAAAATATTGGTCATTGCCAGCTTCAAGAGGATATAGCCTACATAACCTATTCCTTTCTTGGAGCCCTGCAAAAATTAAAGGTATGAATATTAAGATTACAGTGGATAATTTATTCAATCGAGCATACAACCCTTATCTAGGCGAATTGGCTTCTGGAACAGGTAGAAATATCAAATTTAGCCTATCTCAGAAATTTTAGAATAAATAGCCCGATTGAATCTAATCGGGCTTTATCATAACTATAATTAAGCAAAACCTAACTATAATGTCCATTATACAAGATTAATCATAAATATACTTTTTTGAAAAAAATTTACAGAAAATTTATCTTAATATAGGAGATATATTAAGATAAATACATCATTAAAGAATGTAGAGATAATAGGTATAATCCCCTATACTAATTTTAGTATTCTTTGAAGAGCAAATTTAAATAATAAATCCAAAATAAATACAATATCTGAAATTATAGATGAGTATTAAAATTATATTTTATCTTTACCCTATTACTATTCATAATAGAAACTAAACTCACCTAAAAATTTAAATATAATTTAATGTCTAGTCTAACAACAAAGCCAACGCATATTTATTCTTGTTTTTCTTTCTTTCCGATTAATATCATTAGTTTTCACAAATATCACTATTCAAAACGACACCTTATGTCTTACTAACTTTTCTAATATAAGAATATCATTAGAATAAACTATTAAGAAGAAAGTTAAAGCTCCAGTATTATGTAACAAGTTATTAATAATTTGATATAACTTTTCATATAAAAGCAATGTACCTTTATAACATAATTACAATGTATCCTGTTATAAATTTATAGCAATGTCCTAAATAGTAAAGAGTACGAACAAAATACATATAGGTTATTAATTACTTTAAAAATATTAGAATATATTTATAGATTTAGGAATAATTACATTTATCTATCAAAGTATGGTTAATCTAGAGAAATTTTTTACAGCAATACAACAACCTTACAAAGAATTCAAATATTCTGATTTTTAGGAAAAAACAAAAACCCTAGTTTTTCAACTGGGGTTATTTTTTCTTTATCTAATTTTTTTAATTTTAATTCTGTTTTTACTTAATTTAATTTTATCTGTCTTAGATAGATTTATATTTAGATTTTTATTTGGTAACCCGGCGGTGCCCTACTCTCACATGGGGAAACCCCACACTACCATCGGCATTACAGCG